>Ga0209403_10003334_pt1 | contig 18254 bp, 36 predicted proteins | sample ArcticOcean_MG_C_8_FD_187440 | JGI IMG/M metagenome (GOLD analysis project Ga0209403, IMG submission 187440) | Marine microbial communities from western Arctic Ocean - ArcticOcean_MG_CB11_86 (SPAdes) (version 2) | ecosystem: Environmental > Aquatic > Marine > Oceanic | place: Arctic Ocean... | reverse complement strand
CTAGGGCGAGTTTGATGCACACGGGCAGGGACAGCGGTTACGCCATCGATAGAACTCTACTCAAGGTCATCGAGGATTACATTGTACAGATAAGGGGGGAATGGGCCTAGCGGCCCGATAGCCCAAGCCACAAAGCCCTCGCAGAAATGCGGGGGCTTTTTTTGTGTCACCCAGCACCCAGACCCACACCGTCTTTCCCTTACCCTTCCCCCCACTCTCAGTTGACAGTATCGACAAACTATGAGACAATGGTCCCATCTTAGCTTGAAGGGGTGACACCTTGACCATACATGTGAAGTTCCACGAAGACAGCGACGGCAGTCTAGTTGACGTTGACTGGTACTGTTCTGAGTTCTGCTACCGCGAAGCGGGGCATACCGAGGTGGGTGCGTACCCATGTGGTGAAGAATCGGACACATGCACCATGTGCGCCAATTGCGAGTCAGTGATACGGCACGGTATCACCGAGTGCTGGCACTGCTCAGAGTGCGAAGAGTACCGCTACGACGACGCTAGAGTCTCAGCGGGCATGAAGTGTGGGCAGTGCGCCTACGCTATGGCGTAGGACAAAACTCAATCAATAGCACCGTCCACGGGGGCGGTGTTTTTCTTTTCAGAAACATCTTTTCCTTAGCCCCTCCCGACTACAGTGGACGGTATCGACAAATATTGGTACAATGTATTCATACAAACTCAGAGAAGGGGTGACACCTATGTTTGAAATTTGGAAAGTGCCGGTGGACTCTTACGACGACCCGCCCACATGTGGAACAAAGCAAACCACGCTAGGGGAGTACTCGTTGGCTTGCCAAGTAGCTAATACGCTGATGCAAGAAGAAAAAAATCCTGATTACGCCTACTTCGTAATTGACAGTATGGGCAAGGAAGGAACATACAGCGTGGGCTACATGGCCCCTATAGAGGTGACAGCATGAGCAACTAAATGACCCTACCCCAGTAAACATATCCCATACCAACTACCCCGTTCCTACGGGGTCAGTCCCGACATACTGTGGAACCGTAAGGTGAAGCTATGAAGTCGGGACTTTTTTGTGTACTGCCCGATAACATCTTTCCCTTAGACTACTCAGCCATAGTTGTATACATCGACAAAGGGTGCTATAATGGTTTCATACCAAATACAGAAAGGGGGCCAACATGGCAACGCAAGGACTCACTCTCTCGATTATCAACAAGGACCCAAAGCCCGACATTTGCGACGATTGCGCCTTGATAGCCTACGACAACGGTATCGGTGTAGTCCACGAGTGGAAATACGACGACCTTGATGAATTCGATAAGGCCGAAGCGGGTGCATGGCAGTCGCAAGTAGCGTTTATGCTGGACGCGGGGGCTATGGTAGCCGACCACGCATGTTCAGCAAAGACTGAACCCGACCTTAACATCCAATGCGATTGCGGGTGTAGGTAGAAGGAACTAGCAGTCACAATCGACCCCACTCATACGGGTGGGGTCTTTTTTTTGTGCCAAATACATGCCAAAACATGACAGACAGCGATGTATCTTTTCCTTAGACCCCCCAGAGATGGTTGACCATATCGACAAATCATGATAGAATGTATTCATACTAAATAGAGGTGATGCAATGGCGCAAGTTACAAGGGTCACGGTCACGGTCAAATACGAGATGGAATACGACGGCAAGGTCACCGAAGATGACATAGACATCAACGATGTCATTCGCGACACCGACAGCATCAAGGACATCAAGGTCAAAACGAAAGGGGTGAAGAACTAACATGGAATACAACGGCTGGAAGAACCGAGAGACGTGGAACGTAGCATTGTGGCTAGGAAACGACTACCCAACCTATCAGGCCGCACAAGGGTACAAGACCTACCCACAGCCATTCTTGAGCTTCAGAGAGGACTTGAGCAAGGGAATGCTGAAATGCACCGCTACGGGTGACGGGGTTAGCTTGTGGGACGCTAGTCTAGACGTGGCAGCACTAGACGAAGCGATGAAGGAGGAGTAAGACGAGGGCCACAAGGCCCATAGCATCTTTTCCTTAACCCTTATCAACCATAGTGGTATATATCGACAAACTATGTTATATTATATGTAGATTAAGTCACTGGAGGACAGTATGCCAAGCAAGTACGATGCAGTCTCTGAGAAGCTCAACGATGTGGCGATGAATGGGTTCGCTGAAGAAGAGTATGGTTCCTGCCAGGAAGAGGGCTTCTGGTCGGCTCTCATCATTACTGACGGCCTTTACGGCATCATCCAAGAGGACGACCAAGGGTTCGTGGATTACGAAGTTCACGACACCGAGGATGAAGTCCGAGGACGTTGGAGTGCCATGATGAGTAAATGGGAAAGTGCGTTCAATCCAGAAACCGTTTACGCATAGGTCACGAAACTCTGCGATGGTAATCCCTTGTACTCAGAAATGGGTGCAGGGGATTTTTATGCCACAAATTGTGGCACGTACTTGGACAGTCTAATTAAGTGCTTTGTGGCATCTTTTCCTTGACATAGTTGCTGTAATCGACAAGGATTGTTACATTAAATTATTCTAAATTAGCTATTAGGATTGAGTTTAATGGTTGTCTGCACTCGTTGCCGAGGATTTATAAACACCACGTACCGAGGGTATTTAGACCCTTCGTGCATCAATTGCGGACACACTTACCCTGAGTTGAGTACACCCAAAAATGGTAATAAAAAATCAAAAGGATTAAGAGAAACTATCCGCTACACAGGAAACACTGCTTCCCTGAAAGAACAATTAGGATATATCACCTACTCACAACATCCAAATAGAGGGAGCGTACTGCCCAAGTTAACGGTAGCGTGTCCTATGTGTAAAAAAGAAATAGAGGTACTGAGTTCGCAAGCCGACCCCTTCATATCCAGCCGAGACAAAAACCCTAGATTTATAAATGGATATAAAACTGCCAAAAATCCTATCACATGTCCTGAGGGACACCGCTTAAGATTAAAGATTGACAGAGAGGGAATGTACTCATGGGAGTAATATCTTTTCCTTAGACTTTCTACTCATAGTTGCATAACCTGATAGAGTGTGTTATTATTACAATAGATTAAGTAGAAAGAGGTGACACTTTGAGAATTGAAACTACAGCCAAGAACCTAACGGACGCAATTACTGCCGAGTGGATGCCAGAGAAAGCATTCCACAAGTTCTTTGAACTACAAGCACAGCTATCCCCAGAGAACCTTCACATGGACGGAGAAGCGACCCCCGCCCAAGTCCGTTCACAAGAGAACCGCATACGCAAAGAGTGGAAAGCGTTAGAAGAGTCCGTAGGCAAGAAGGTTTCCGATAGCGACATTTGGAATATTTACTGGCAGAAACGGAGAATGAAAAGTGAATAGCATGGCACTACCAGTCAATCCACCTTGGGTAGACTTCGTACACTACACGGAGTGCGAAGACCGGACGCTATTCCAGTGTCCTGAGTGTAAGTCATTCGTAGAGGACACCAAGTTGAACATATGTGAGTGTAGCCTAAAATTCATCCCTAGAATCACCGAATGTGTGTGCGGCGAGCTTAACAACGAAAGGGAGTATTGAAATGATTACTATCACGCATGACTGTGAGATGCTCTCGACTTGCTGTGGTTCGGGTGAAAATGAATTCGTAGATAACTTCTGCAACGGCTGTAACGAATTCGCAGAATTTGAATGTGAGTGCGGTGCATGAAAACCCCATAAGTAAACAAAGATAACCCCAAAACCCCTTTCCTAATTATTAATTTTTCTTTATCCTATCTTTTCCTTCCCTCTCTAAGACTCCACACCTATTTAATAAATGGTTAACGTATTTATACGTTAAAGAAGAGGTGATAAATGAACGAGAAAGAACGATATGAACATCTAAACGAAACCCTTAGTCTGGTTATTACGCCCCTGGTAAAAGAGGTTAGACGCAACTTAAGGTCTTTGTTCATATTAAACATACTAGGAAATATAATATTAATTAGTCTGGTAAGTGCTATGATAGCCTTACTACTGATACAGGGAGTATAGAATGCCTAGAGGACGACCACGACAGGACCAAAGAACGTACAATCTCAACCGACGACTAGGTAGTCTCAAGAGACAGCAGTCACATCACACACGAGTGGTCGGCAATACTGAAGCCCGACTCTCCCAAGCAAAGCAGCGGTTGGACTCTGTGAACAAACAAATAGCAGATACAGAACGACAGCTTCGGTAGCCTTATGCATTGAAAGCGTAAGAGTGATAAAGAAGACAAAGCATCAATTTGAGAAAAAAGGTTTCCTTGTAAAAGTAATTCGTTCCCATCCTGAAAGAACTCATTGGGTGGGTTTAGCAAGTCCTGTTGTTAAAAGACAACACGCTGCCCTGTTCTCTACTCGCGAGGAAGCCCAACGCTGTGTAGCCGAACTTCGTGCCGTGTACAAGAAGTTTACCGCACAAATCATTCCTCTCTAGCCCTCACCCCTTCGTACATCTTTTCCTCTCTCTCTTATCCTACATACTTGCATAACCGGATGGAATGTACTATAATTAAAACAGTTAAATATTGAAGAACCATGCATGAGCATGTGAGGAGGACGACATGACCGTTATACGTGAGACCCAGCCAAACGAGGACAAGCGAGACCCAGCGATGAAGCGGGACTTCAACTGCGACGAGGACTGCTGTGTACCACCGGACTGGCAAAAACCTTTCAGACCAGCAGCCACCACATTCACCGACACCCCAAGTGAGTACGAGAGCCGACAGGCCGAACGGGGGCAGATGGGACTGCAAGACTAATACCCGCCCTGAAGTGTCTTCAGGAGCCTACAAAACATAAAAGGCACACCCAAAAAACTACCACCGCCTCTCAAATCGAGAGGCTTTTTTTATTGTCCAATACCATCTTTCCCTTAACCTTATAGGACATAGTTGACAATTAGGCTTGAAGGGTATACAATTAGGGTAGATTAAGTAGGAAAGGGGTGACAGAATGTTTCAGATAGGCGAAATCATAGCTGAGGTTACCGAGAGAAAGGACGTGGGGGAGTCCACAATCGGCGATTTGGATGAGAAGAAAGACAGCATAGAACAGGTACGGGATAGCATCCAGTCCGAGGTTGACCAGATAGAAGAATACCTGGAGAGCCTAGAGGGGCTAACGTCCTCACTGGATGCCCTCACAGCCGCCCTAGAGGACAGCGAGGAACACATCTAGGGGGAACACACACCTGGGCAAGTGTAAAAACTGCCCCCTTGCGACAGTAGAGGCGTGGCATCCATACAAATATGACCACTAGAGGTTGAAACTCTTGAGCAAGACACACAGTCCTGGGGCACGACTCAAAACTGCCCTACCATCTTTTCCTCATATGATTCTCAGAATAATTGCAAATCAATCTCATATGCCCTATAATTACAGTAGATTAAGTAGAAAGAGGTGACACTCAATGGCAACTGAGATGACCGTAAGCGTAGAACCTTCATGGATAGCCCTTGCCGACCTTGCTATTTCGCTCGTAGAGCAGGGTGGCAAGGACAATGGTGAAGAAGGGCGCATAATGATTCGGGACATGGGCAGAAGGCTTGCCCAAATGAGAGCAGAACAGGATGACTGTCCTGAGCATCTGAAAGACGGGGGTCGGTGGGGTCCCAACAGGGACTAGTAGCGTGGTGGGAATGGCATAACTAAGGTACGCCCTTGTGGATAACGGGTAAAGGCTCAGTGAGTACGACCCGAAGGAGAGGGTTCCACACCGTGGATGCATGGCCTGAGTGTGGACGGCTTGATTCCATGAGCCTTAGTAGGGTGGTTCGATTCCACCCCCCACCCACTTTTTTTTAGAAACCATCTTTTCCTTAGACCTCCCAAACATACTTGCATATCAGGCTACACAATGATACAATTACCTAGAAGTAAGTAAAAAGAGGTGACACTCATGAGGGTTCATTCCAACAATCTAGCACAGGGCTTCGCTAAGAGACTCACAAAGCAAGCGCGACAGGGCGATACGTGGAAACTGAACAACCATGCCGTGCGAATGCTACAACAGCGTAGTATCGACATTGGGGACGTTAGGGAAACCATTAGGACTGGGGAACTGGTAGAGTACAACACCGATTTCGGTACTCGACACATTCTACTCAGAGGGGAGTCAGGGGTCTGTGCCATAGTAGACCTAGACCTTGAAGAGGTCGCTACGGTGTACGCTAACGACCCAGAGGACAACCACAGAACTCTAAATCGGTCTAGGTATTTGTTCGCATAGAAAGGAATAGAAAATGTTTCATGATAACGAAGGTGGGTTCAGAGTGGACTGCCCCAACGGTTGGACGGTAAGCGTCCAATGGGGTGCGGGTAACTATGGGGACAACGTAAGTAGTATGAATTCCCCTGCCGGTGGTTGGCAGTCTCAGATGGCTGAGGTTGCGGCTTGGCGTACTGGGGCGCAAGACACCGAGAAGTGGTATGACGGCGATGACTCCACAGGGGTACGTGGGTGGCAAGACGTGGGAGAGGTCATGGAGTACATGCGAATGATTAGTGACTTAGAAGACAAGCCACAACCTGCGGCAGAAAGAATGGTTTTCATGGAGTCCTAGGAAAGGGGCGGGAGAAATCCCGCCTCATTCCTCCATACATCTTTTCCTTAGAGTTATCACAGGTAGTTGCATAACAGGATACAGTGTGTTAGTATTATCTCAAGTCTAATATGAAAGAGGTGACACTCATGAGTCAGACGCGCACAATCGGCAAACACGCAACGAAGGTCACGAAGGATGGCAAGACCAGCACGGTCCGATACCACTGGACCGACGTGGTGACGGTAAACTGGCACACCGGCACCATAACCCTTAATACGGGGGGTTGGGACACCGCTACGACCAAGCTACGCATGAATCAAGCCTCTAGTGAGTGGGGTCTGGGGTACCAAGTCTACCAGCACAAAGGGGATTGGTTCGTAAGTGCGGACGGGGTAGAGTACGACTACACGCTAGGGGCACACCCCGATTCTAGCGGTGAAGTGTTTAGCTTTGCCACTAACGCATCAACTACTAACCTCTTATAGGATTTAGGGGCACACCCTAACTTATGACCCCATTTCGGTGGGGTCATTTTTTTTTTAACCCATCAGTATCTTTTCCTTAGGTCTACCCGAACATAGTAGTATATAGCAACAAACCTTGATATAATTCTTGTACGATACAAATTTGGAGGGACTCAATGACTATCCATTGCAACCAGCCTGAAGTTGACGGCCCCGACTGTGAGTGCTTGCTAGACTTGGAGTCGGTGTGCGACTTTGAGTGTGCCGTCTTGCTGGACGGTGTGTGCTTTTGGTGCAAGACTCCAACAGTGCGACTGGTGAAGTTGGGAGTGTTGGGCGTAGGGGACCAAGTGCCTGTCAGTATGTCTCTACCTATGAATACGCTGTCCTGATGGCCCAACTGCGAAAACATCTTTCCCTTAGGGTTATCACAGATAGTTGCATATCAAGGGATAGTGTGTTAGTATATCAGAATACTAGCAAGGGGGGACACTATGCAAGTTGTATCGAGTAACGGTTGTTACACCAATGGTGGAACACAAAATTTTACCACTAGGCGACTTAATGAGTCGTTAGGTGTGACAGTGGTAGAAAAAACCGGCGACACGAAAACGGGTCCAATGTCCGTTACACACGCGCCACAACTATCCTGTCCTACGGATTGTACGTTCTATCCCGACACGATAGACGATATCAGCGGTACTGACCGTGACGTGCTAGCTATCACTATTGCACAGGCCGAATCGGACGGCATTGATAAGCTAAGCGGTAAAAGTAACTTGCGTGTGCATGTGGTAGGCGACTGCCAAACCACAGAGGCCGCGTCTATTGTGGGTGCTGCCATGGTTCGCTATGAACAACGCAGTGGGAAACGTGCCTACACTTATACCCACGCATGGCGCGACGTTCCATACAGCGCATGGCAAGGTGCAAGGGTTATAGCGTCCTGTGAGACCACACAGGACATAAACATAGCACGTGATGAACTTGGTTACCCTAGTGCCGAATTCACCTATATGGAACACGAATCACGCAAGGTGTTTAAACGTGACGGCATCAAGGTGTTGCCTTGCCCGAACCAATTCAATAAAGAGGTAACGTGCGACAAGTGCATGGCCTGTGCAAATATCGAAATGCTACAAGACAAAAACCTAGTGATAGGCATTGCGGGTCATGGTGCGGTCAAAAAACTACGCAAACAATTAGAATCAATACAAAAGGTATAGAATCAAAACCATCAAAACCATCAAAACCCTGAAAGGGGGGTTTAGTATCTTTCCCTTAGCATATCCAAGAATAGTTGACAATTAGGATACAGTGTGTTATTATTACAGTAGATTAAATAGAAAGAGGTGACACTCATGACGGTACAGGTACGGGCATCCGACACCATAGAGGCAGGAATAGAGGCTATCAAAGAGGCTTCGATAGAGGACTACAACCTGTGGACTGAAGACAACAGCAACAAGTACAACATCAGGGACGACTTCCGAAAAGAGTACGCTGAGGGTTTGTCACACAGCGTAGGTCAGAAGTACATCAAGATAATCACACGTACAGACACCCAGCCCTCTGTTTTTTGCTTCGTAGTCGCAACAGACAGTGACAGCAAGTTTCGCAGGGGCGATGTGCTGAAGCCAGCGGGTTGGGAAAGGCCAGCCAGGAACAAGCCACGCGGTAACGTCTTTGATGGTGATTTCCCGATGAAGTGGACGGGGCCGCTGTACCTCTAAGGTATGATTCCATAGCCCCGCTCTTGAGTCTTGAACTTGAGGGTGGGGCTTATGGTTATGCTTTATAATCCAGAAATTAAAATTTTTTCAAAATCATCTTTTCCTTATACACTTTTAAGATTACTTGTATATCAGGCTTCACAGCGATACTATTAGGGTAGATTAACTAGAAAGAGGTGACACTCAATGCATAACCACGTTATCGCTGGCGACTTCGGATACCTGCCCACGTACTCAGACGAGGAAGGCTACACCTATGGCTCTGAGGCTCTGGAAGGGCTGAAAGAGTATGTCAACACGATAGTTGACAGTACTGAGGGACCTGAGCAGTCTAACCAGTACGATACTATCGAGAAGTACTGGCTTGCCACAGGGGTAGTGGAATCTATCGGTACTGACGGCTGTCAGCAGACCATACAGGCTGTCTTCGACAGGAGCCTAGCGTCTATAGACTACGCTGAGATTACAGTCTGCTACGAGGATTGCAAGGCTTCGTAGTTTCTTCTAGCACAGCCCCTCATAAGTCATTATATCTGCTGTAGCAGGACAACTGAGTATGCTTATGGGTGGCTGTGCTAATGGTTATGTTTATAAACTCGACCCCCACCCTCATTGGCAGGAAACATCTTTTCCTTAGAGGTTAAAGTATATTTTTGTATAGTAGGATATAGTGTGTTAGAATTGTCGTAGAAGGTTAGAGATAGGCCAAGTCTAGAAAGAGGTGACAAAATGGAACAGGTAAAGAAGTGCGGGAAGTGTGACTCACAAGGTCTAAGGTATCAGGAAGACATTTGGGGTGGGTATCAGAACTGCATCAATTGCGGTTGGGAGGACATGGTCTGGCAAGTGTCAGAGGATAAAGAAGACAGTCTAGTGGGGTGGCAGAACCACACAGAGCAACGTAGTGGTATCGCAGTGCATTCAGCCACGATGAGCGGTGCAATACCTTTAGAACTCCGAAAAAAGTTAGGCGCACAAACCGCTGGCGTACTGATAGAAACCCCAAATAAAGCATAAAAAAAAAGAAAGAGGGGACACTTTGAAGACATTCAATGTTGGAATCTATATTGACATGCACGACTACCATGACGTAGAGGATAACAGTAACGGCAAGGATGGGACGTTCAATATCCAAGTCGAGGCCAAAACCTCAGATGCAGCAATGGACAAGGTTCGGGATGACTGCGTCGAGTCAAACTGCCCCTACGCCTGTGAACCCCATACATCAAGTGAGGTGAAAGAGTATGCCTACAGTTAAAGCCGACATAGCGATACGGTTGGACGTTGAGGTCGAAGCTGAGTCTTACGCTGTGGCTGAAGAACTGATAAATCAGTTCATCACTATCGAGAGTGATGACAAAAGACTTGATATTTCATTTGGAATATCTCAAGTTGCTGTTCTTAACATGGAAAATGATGAAATAGATGAGCAAGAAAGGCTTGACCTTGAGGTGGTACTGGACAAAGAGGCCAGTAAGCATCGTAAGGACTAAAACCCCTTAATTTACATGCCCCTTAAAGTAAAGGAAGGCACTTTACCCTTACCCAACTACTTTAAGGGGCTTAGAATCCATTCTAGAGCGTCTTAGCTATATAATCTGGACCCGATTTCAGGACTTTATAGCTATCGTGTATATTTTATCCTCAGTTCTTACAGTATCGGGAATACTTTGCACCGAACATCTTTTCCTTAGAGTAGAATCATTATAATTGTATATCAGGATATATCATGGTACAATTATTATAGAAGGTTTAGAACACCTTCAAGTCTGAAAGAGGTGAGACACATGGGCTACTGGGGATACGAGACAACGGAGAGCGATTCGGCTCTGGACTACATGTCCAAGGTCATCGCGCATCTGGAGACGCTGTGGGATGAGGCTACCGACTACGGAGAGAGGATGGCAGTCGTGTACGTCCTCACAGAGGCTCCAGCAGTGGACAGTACGGACTACAGGGGTCTAAAGGCTAAGGCAGTCGCCTTTGTGGCAGATTGCATGACTCTGCTAGATGAGGAAGAAGTTGATGATAACGGTTCCGTTGGGGACTACATGGGAGAATTCAATAAAAGGTACGAACAGATTACCTACTTGCAAGGGCTGATAGAGAAGCTACAGGTCAAGCAGGGTACGTCCCTAAGTGAAAAGCTAATCGATTGTTTTGGTCTTAATGCCGTAAAGGAGAATAGCATTGCCTAAACTATCTGAGGAAGAGTATGTACAGGCGATGGGACACCGTTGCCCTATGTGTGAATCACCCGATATAGAGACACGAAGTGGGTATGGTGTTGACAGTAACTACGGTTGGCAATCGGTTAGATGCAATAGATGCGGGGCAATATGGGACGATGCATATAAATTAGTTGGCTACTCACTAAAGGAGAAGAGTGATGCCTAGGTAGGAAAATGGGGAGTTGGCTGAGATAGACAAAAGCACCAGTCTGTAAAACTGGCTCCTAACGGATACGTAGGTGCGAATCCTACACTCCCCACCAGAAAAATAAAGGAGTATGGAAATGGATTTCGATATGAGACTTCAATGCAAAGCCTGTGGCGGTCAAGGAAAAATAAATTCCATAATTTCCTCAGATGATATTCTCTCCATAGTCCACGCATCCCTTGAAAATGGAGTGGTGCAGAAGATACCTGCTATCAAAGAGGTACGAAACCAGTACGAAGGGATGGGACTCAAAGACGCTAAGGAGCTAGTCGAAGGTGCAATGCTTTATTACGAGGCTATTGTAAAGCACTCTAGTGCCAATGCATTTCTGACTCTGACGCAGTAGGTATTGGGCGTTTCACAAGAGTTCCCTTTCCCTCTTGTGAATGTAAGTCCCAGTCACCTCTAAATGGGGGGAGGGGAAACCTTCCCCCCATTAGTCAATCCCTGTTTGTAAAAATAAATAGAGAGTATACTGCTGTCGTCCAAAAGTACCCTGGAGACAATGTTATGCAAATCTTTGGAATCCATTGGAACCTAACAGGGGGGAACAACGCAGAGGTAAAAGTAACCTCGATAGACGTACCCCCACCCTCAGTAGGGAAATGGGAAATGGAAGAGGCTTACGCGACCATGAAGAAGCCTACGACACAACTCATGACCCTGACTGCCCCTCAATGTAAAGAACTAATAAACGTACTAAAGCAATGTCTTAAAGAAAACGATGTTAAAGATGTTGATAACTGGTAGCTAGACCCCCTCCCTCTCTCTTTTTGAGTAGCATCTTTTCCTTACTGTTTCCTACCCCCATACCCACAAAGTTGACAATACGATATTACATGAGACAATTATTAAAGAAAGAGAGGTGACACTATGCACTATGTAGACTCGCACGGCGTGTTCGTAGAGATGTCTAAGGGGGTGCTATATTCAGCCCCTGCTAACGACACAGAGCCGCCTACCCCTGATATGGGTAGCTATGGAGAGGTTACGTGTGTGAACGCTTATTCCGACCTAGACGGGCGTAATTTCCTTAATAGGGTAAACAGGCTGTTTGCTACTTCATTCGCTGTAAACGACTTTGCGGGACGATAGGACAAAGCTATTGAGTGCCGTCATGTGGCTATTCGTACTCTATATCTATTTACAGTTGTTGAGGGATATTATTTGACATCGAATATATCCATGATACAATTACTATAGAGCAGCTTAAAGAAAGAGGTGACAGGATGAAAATCGTACTCAGCGTGGACAACGGCAGGACTTTGGATTTCACTGACGTAGGCGACAAAGCCTACATGGTGGAAGCCAAAGACCATAGGGGTGAAACCCTAGCCAAGGTCAGGATATCCAAAGAGGATGTCAGGCGACTAGCGAAGGTTAGTTAACAAATAAGGGTGGGGTAATGGACTAGTTCTGTTGCCCTACCCTTTATAGTTCCATACCAAAATTTAAGGGGTGACTAAATGAGCGATGGATACAACGGCTACGCGAACTACCCGACTTGGGCTACTGCCCTATGGATGGACAACGAACCTGCCTCTAATGAGTACCTATATGACTTGGCTAACAGGGAACCTGTTCATGAGGCAGAAAGAGTAGAGTTACTAGATAAGGCTGACCAACTAGAAGAGTATGTCAAAGAGATGCTCTTAGATGACAAACCCAATGGTCTGGGGTATGACCTGCTACGCCACGCTATAGACGTGATAAATTGGAGAGAAATCGTAAACAGCCACATTGAGGTGAAGGTCTAACCATGCCAACAATTACATATATGTCTATCGAAGAGGCCAAAGAAGAAATGAGGCAGTTTGAAATGACAGAACGAATACGCAGGTTCGCCACATCAGACCCAGAGGTAGCCAAGAAGCGAGAGGCAGAGGGTTGGGGGAAGAAGAAAAAGGCAGAGGAACCTAAACTATAGTATAATTATCCCTTACGTGGGCATGGACTGCTGTTTTTTGTGTCACCTCTTACAGCTTCCATGCCCACCTTTTTTCTTCTTGATTTTCACACAAAAAAAAATGTACCCACCCGATTGGATAGGTACATCTTTCCCTCATCCTTGAACTGACCTCTGGCCCCTAAGAAACCTATCTTTCCCTTACGAGTTACATAGTAACTATACTGTGATAAGGAGAGGTTTCAGACACAGTTCCCCCTGGGGAGTCCATGTATTTTTCTATGTTCCAAAAACAACTCAGTCATGTGTCACCAGTGCGAAGGTTATACATACCTTATACATTGGCGTGGACTCTAAAAAGAGAACTATTAGGCTTCAGACGTAGCGGTTAGGGTTAAATAAGTTGGTCTGGTCTAGCTTTAACAACTGGGCTATGAAAGCCACTTCCCCTGTTCCCCGAATCTAGGACGGTCACCCTTCTGGGCACTTACCTGCTAATCCCTCTTCCCTGCTACTGGGCGAGGTGCTTGGGGTCTAGGTAGTATGGCAGAGGTGTTTTGTCGTGCCACCCCTGTAAAACGCACGTTAGAGACTTTTGTTTCTACCCAGACGTATTTGGTCAGACGTATGGTTATGACTGGTTGTTAATGTGCTTATGGTCATGGTCATAAAACGGAAGCCTTATGGCTATGACCTATAAAGGGTAGTCCACTGCCCTGTGAAAAGTCAATCTTTCCCTCCTCCTCTCCATACCCCCTGTTGACGTGCCGAAATACCGTGATACAATTGAAATGTCGAGTTGTGCCTCGATATACGGTGGACGAGTGTGGCATGTGTGGATAGAAATTCGTAGCTGAAGCACTCATTTAACCCCCCGTAGAGGGATGACCCTGTATAAGGCCAAAATCGGCTTCAAAACTGGTACATGTATAAACAGGTTAGCTACGATATCGGTGGTGGGACAGAGAGCGAGGGTGAGAGGGGCAAGAGTATTTTATACTTTTACTAAAAACTGGAAAAAAGTTAGGGCCATCTAGAGAGGTACTCAGCACCTGTACTGGCAATGGTTGGTACAGGTATTTAAGGAGATATAGGTAGAAAATGGACTCAAGAGGGATGACAAAGAATAGGAAACGTGGGCGTGTGTGTAGTGTGTGTAGGGGTAGCATTGGTCTATGGGCTATGTATCGTAGTAGTAGTAAGCGTAGTGTGTGTGAATCTTGTTTTATTTCGCCCCCTGTTGTACAGAGAGGCGTACTGAACGAGGATAGTGAGGGTCTACAGCAATGTCATGTATGTTATATGTACTACGCTTTTCTAGGTAGCCACCTATCTAGTCACGGCTATACGGCTGATGAGTACAAAGAGGAATTCGGTCTTAGCCGCCTAACCCCTCTCATGGGTAGGGACAGGCGTGAGAAGCAAGCAGAGGTGGCAAAGGATAACCAGAGCAAAGGGTTCTTCCCTGACGGTGAGTTTGGTAAGAAACTCTTAGACCAGTACAGGAAGAAAGGTTCTCGTTCTATTTTGGCCCCCCGATTACAAGAGCGTCTGAAGCGGTCTGAGAGGTTCTTGACTGACGAGAATCCTATGAAGAATCCAGAGATTAGGGAGAGGCATCTACAATCCATTCGTAGGCGCAAAAAGGTATAGACTATCCATCTATACAGCCCCACTTTATACAACAAACACGGTATAAGGGTTGAATCATGTATAGCTTTAGTTAGTCCTTTTACACATTGGCTACAGGGATGGGATAAATAAAACTTGACAATAGGAAATACCATGCTAATATTAAGTATAGAAGACTGAATTTTAGGAGAGGTGACACTCGTGGAAGACCGCTACGTCGTAGACGAGGCGTACATAGCTAGAGAGTACGAGATACCTACTAGCAGGGTAGGTCTGATGGAAGACAAGCTGGCGAAACTCAATCGCAAGGCTGACAAGTTGGGATGCCCCAGAGGGATAGCCGAGGTTATCTCTGAGCCGTTCATCAAGGAACTCTATCTGGACGAGTCTCTCAGACCCACCAAGATAGAGTACGTGCGTGTGAGCGTCACTGGTGAGGCTCCCAAGCTGGCAGGGTGGTCGTTCCTAGGATACATAGACAAGGACAAACTGGTCTACGGTGAGCATATCACTGACGAGGAACGTGAGCGTCAGGGTGAGTGTGATTACTGTAATCAGTCGCGCCCCAGAACTCACACATACGTTGTCTCCCACGAGGGTGGTGAGCGTAAGGTGGTGGGCAGTACGTGCATGAAAGACTTCCTTGGTGGACTAGACCCAAAGAGCATGGTTTCGTGGCTGACTATTTTCCGCACGTTCGTAGCTTCCTTCACCGATGAGGAATACAGGGATGACGGTAGCAGTGAAGTCTCTGACCTTTCAGAGGCTCTGAGCCTAGCGTGGAAGGTTATTCGTGTCCACGGTTGGATGTCTGGTTCTGAGGCATGGAACAGTCAGGGAGTATCAACCTCTCAGAGAGTTAGGAGTTTAACTGATTCTAGTCTGGCCCTTATGGGATTTGAGGCTGAGTGGAACGTAACCAAGGATGCTAACAACCTTCCTGATAGTGACCCTCAGTTGGTAGCGGATGCTATCGAGTGGGCCAAGGCTGGCAAGGACTCTGACAACAACTACCTCAATAACATAGGCATCATCGCTGAGAATGGCTACATTACCAAGCGGTCAATGGGCATGGCTGTATCCATCCTCTCTTCTTATGAGCGCGAAATAGAGAAGCGCATTAGGGAAGAGGCAAGGCGTAAGGCATCTGAAGAGTCCAGCCACGTAGGTGAGGTAGGTAAGCGTGAGGTGTTCGATAACGTACAGCTTACAGGCGTACAGCACCTTGAGAGCCAATTTGGTACGTCAGTACTGCATAGGTTCCTCATGGACGATACCAATCAGGTAGTCTGGTTCGGTTCCAAGGAGTTGGATGTAGAGGTTGGGGATATGTTCTCAATCAAAGCCACCGTCAAGAAGCATGGGGAGTTCAACACCGTTCCTCAGACCACCGTTAACAGGGTGGTAAAAGTTTAGGAAAAATAATTTTCCTAGAAAAAGGGTATTGCAATTCGGTTTTTCGATGATACAATTATTATAGGTAGAGAGATTGAAGCGTTAGTATATACCGTAAGGGGTGACACATGCGAGTAATTGATTTAGAGGGAATGAACATAAACGACCTACGCACGATGGCTAAGGAACGTGGGTTGGAGTCTACCAAGAAGGCTGAAATCATCCAGTCTTTGGCTGAAGACGCACCAGCGTCAGTAGGTCAAGAGTCCATTGGTACATCCGCATCCCTAATAGAGAATGCGTTGAACCATGCGATTCTTGCAAACGCACCTTCTAAGGAAACCATCAGGGAACTGGTACAGGAAGTCATAGGTGAGGTTAAATTCTCAGCCCCTGTTTCCAGTAACGGTACGACAACCAGTGCATCCCCTGTAAGCACCGATGCGATAATCCAATGGGCTGAAGTCCCAGACGCAACATGTGATGTGAATGGTCAGTATGTCAGCCCACCTTGGTGGAATGAACTGATTACAGCCTCTCAGGTTAGCCACGTTGAACTCAAGGGTTCGGCAGGGTCTGGTAAGACTCTGGCAATCCACAAGCTGGCAGAAGAGATGGGCAAGAAGTTGGCAGTCGTTACGGCTGATGGTGGGTTGAGAAAACGTGACTTGATTGGTCAACGAGAGATAACCAATGGAACCACCTATTTCGATGCAGGGGAGTTCGCATCCTCTGCAAAGAATGGTGATTGGGCTTTGATAGATGAAGCAAATTTCGCTGATGCGGATGCCTTGGGATTCTTGAATGGGATGACTGACCGCGCAGGGACTGATGGGTCTACGTTCAGTATAGGTGGCAAGGTCATAGATGTTCATCCTGACTTCCGATGTTTCATCACGCGAAACCAAGGGTATGCAGGAACCAAGAACATGAACGAGGCACTGAGAGACCGATTCTGGACGATTGAAGTCCCACCATTGCTGGATGAGAAGCTAGTCCAGATGTTGCAGTCCCACGGATTGCCAGAGGACTATGCCAAAGACGCAAGTTTCCTTGTGACCGCCCTTTACAAGACATGGGAACAGAACAAAATCACCTATCAGGTGTCACCACGTAGGGCATTGGTTGCATACCAACTAGCTGACAAGTTGGATGCTAACAAGGCTGGGTACAGGAAACTCTTGGAGAAGAGCATCCTTACCAAGATTGATAACAAGCACGATAAAGAGGCAGTGGAACACCAGATAAAAACCATCTGGGCAACTCTGAAGACCCTAGAGAGGAATAGCTAATATGGCTAAGAATGACGTTGGATACGAGAAAAAGAGTAGTGGTCGTTCTAGTGGTGGGGGCGGGGGTAGAGGCTTGTCATGGGACACATGGGTCACAAAGACTCCCAAAGCCTCAGTAAAAGAGTACCTCATACGTGAGATGACCAATGAGCGTCTAGAGGCTATGGGAGACATCCCACCTCAGTCAGACCTTGGTCTGTCCATACGAAACTCAGTTCGTGACGAGGTCAAGGACGAGAAGGCTAACAAGGCTGACTTTGCAGAGAGATGGGATGCCAAACGAGGTTCCAATCCTCTTAGGATAAACAAGAGTAAAGTCGAGAAAATTGAAGAAGCTAGTATTCTGACTGAGGCTCTATATGCCTTCACCAAGGCAAGGGAACGTGAGAACCTAGAAGAGGGTGATATCCTTGATGACCCCGCTACAGCCGTCATAGACGGTGCTGGATGGGGAGAAGAGGTGATGGGTAAGCAAGAGTATCGGAAACACATAAACATTTGCATAGACAACTCTGGTTCTACCCATACGGCTGCTACAGGGTTTTGTTCCCGAACCATGCGAGAGGTTAGTCAGAACCTCATATCGGTACTCAAAACCGTGAGTGCTAAATACGAGGGAGTAACGTGGGGCGTGTATTCTTTTAACCGCATAGCTAGATGTGACCTGTTCCACGGCAAGGAATTTGTGAGTGAGTACAACTGGCTGAGTGATTGGTCTGGGTCGTACCTCACGATAGAAGACCCTTTGAAGAAGGACGCATCAGAGACAAGACTAGCACCTCTGATGGAAGAGATTTACAGGAAGGAGTCTGAGAACGGTCTGATTGGTGAG
>Ga0209403_10003333_pt1 | contig 18255 bp, 18 predicted proteins | sample ArcticOcean_MG_C_8_FD_187440 | JGI IMG/M metagenome (GOLD analysis project Ga0209403, IMG submission 187440) | Marine microbial communities from western Arctic Ocean - ArcticOcean_MG_CB11_86 (SPAdes) (version 2) | ecosystem: Environmental > Aquatic > Marine > Oceanic | place: Arctic Ocean... | reverse complement strand
TCCTCGTAGCTGCAAAAGGTCTACTGGACAACGAACCCTCCCCTACTGAGGGTCGAATCCGACACTGGCTTGCAGGAAATCTCTGCCGATGTACCGGCTACGACAAGATTGTCCAAGCCGTACAAAAGGCAAGTGACTAAGACGCAATCCCAGATAGCTGCCGATTATCCAAGATTCCCAGAATTCCTAATATTCTCGGAATTAACGGATTAGTCGGCAGCTTTCAAACTACATCTGGCCCGGTCTAATTTAGGTACGGAGAGAATATTATGGTCGCAACATTTGAGCCAAAAACAGATTACAAAGTCGTTGGAACACGCCCAATTCGGCACGATGGATACGACAAAGTAACTGGTCGAGCGGTATACGGCGCAGACGTAAAACTACCCGGATTAATCTGGGCAGTCTGCGTTCGAAGTCCTCACGCTCACGCTAACATCAAGTCAATCGACACATCGGCTGCTGAATCCCATGAAGGCGTATTTGCAGTCATCACTGGCGCAGACATGCCTAAGGCCGAAAGCAAGCTAGTCGACCTCGGTGAAGGCAACATCAACTTCAAGTGGGCATCAAACAAATTGATGGCCGATAACAAGGTTCTTTACCGTGGTCACCCGGTCGCAGCCATCGCTGCTATCGACAGATACACAGCTGAAGAAGCTGCTCGTAAAGTCGTTGTTGAATACGAAGTTCTGCCATCAGTTACTAACGTAATTGATGCGCTAAAAGATGATGCTCCGGTAATTCTCCCCGACATGGTTGGAGACGACCTCGGTGAAGATGTAACAAACACCAACATGGCGGCTCACGTCCGGCACGAGTTCGGCGATGTCGCAGGTGCAATGGCATCTGCAACTCACACCGTTGAACGCGAGTACAACATGCAGATGGTCCATCAGGGATACATTGAACCACATAATGCAACTGCAACGTGGGACGAAGAAGATCGAATCAAGATTTGGACAAGTACGCAGGGTGCATTCCCAGCGCGAACCCAAATAGCCGGAATTCTTCAAGTTGATGTTTCTCGAGTGAAGGTCACACCAACCGAAATTGGTGGTGGCTTTGGAGGAAAGATTCCGGTCTACTTCGAGCCTCTCGCAGCTATTCTCTCTAAGAAGTCTCAGCGTCCAGTAAAAATGGTAATGGAACGAACCGCCGTGTTTGAGACCACTGGCCCAACACCGGGCGCTCGAATGATCGTCAAGCTAGGTGCCGACGACAAAGGCAAATTGACTGCTGCTACCGCCGACATCTGGTTTGAAGCAGGCGCCAACCCAGGTGCTTTCATCGGTCCAGCTGCTATGTGCATATACGCTCCTTACGAGATTCCAAACACTCGTATCGACGGTTGGGACGTTCTCGTAAACAAGCCAAAGGTAGCTCCTTACCGAGCACCGGGTTCGCCTCAAGTCGCATTCGCAATGGAATCGGCAGTAAACGAACTATGTGAAAACGCTGGATGGGACCCTCTAAATTTCCGAATCGACAACGCTTCTAAAGAAGGAACTCGCCGTGGAGACGGAGTTCTATTCTCGAAGATCGGAATGCAGGAAGTTCTAGCAGCAGCCAAAGAATCGGTTCACTGGAACGCCCCTATTGGTGACGCTCCAGAAGGCAAGGTTCGTGGTCGTGGGATTGCAAACGGCTACTGGTTCAACATTGGACTCAAGTCATCTGCAAACCTCGCCGTAAACAGTGACGGAACTGTTCAATTGACAGAAGGTTCGACCGACATCGGTGGTTCCCGAACCTCGATGGCAATGCACGTTGCTGAAGTTCTCGGCATTGGTGCACATGATGTTAGGCCTACAGTTGGCGACACAGAATCAGTCGGATACACAGATGTGACTGGTGGTTCTCGAACTACCTACGCAACCGGTTACGCTTGCTGGATAGCAGCCAACAACCTTGTGGACGTACTAAAGGAGCGGGTGGCCGTTCTTTGGGACATCAACAAAGACGATGTTGAATTCAACGATGGCTCATTCAGCTCTAAAGCTGAAGCTCAGAAGACAATCGGATTCAAAGAACTCGCCGGTAAGCTCGACGACCTCGGTGGCCCTGCGAACTCAACCGGTAGTGTCGACCTCGAATCTGCTGGTGACGGCTTCGGCATGCACATTGCCGACATCGAAATCGACCTTGCTACTGGCAAGAGCGACATAATCCGATACACGGCTGTACAAGACGTTGGAACTGCAATTCACCCCGCATATGTCGAAGGACAACTGCAGGGCGGATCAGTTCAGGGAATCGGATGGGCGCTAAACGAGGAGTATTACATGCAGGACGATGGCAAAATGGCCAACTCCAGCTTCCTCGACTATCGCATGCCAACATCGCTTGATCTACCACTAATCGAAACCGTTCTGGTCGAAGTACCAAACCCACTCCACCCTTACGGTGTGCGTGGTGTTGGTGAAACTCCTATCTGCCCTCCAATTCCAGCGATCGCAAATGCGATCAACGATGCGATAGGCAAGCGGCTCTACAACACGCCTATGAATGCCGGCAGCATTCTCAAATCCCTGAAATAGTTCTACTAACAAACTTGTTCAGGTTGACTAATAAGTAACAAACCTAGTGGCCGGGAATTGGTTTTCCCAACTGCCCGGCCACCTTGTTTCCAACAGAATTTTGAATTGGCTCAATAATCGGATCTAGTCCCTATTTATAAAAGGGAATATCCAATGAGGAAATTGAATGGTCGCAACCTACGAGACGAAAACTGATTACAAGGTAATCGGACAGTCACCAATCAGACACGATGGCCTAGACAAGGTGACTGGCCGAGCTATCTACGGTGGAGACGTAAAAGTCCCTGGCCTAATTTGGGGCGACGTAATTCGCAGTCCGCACGCGCATGCTCGAATCAAGAGCATTGACACTTCGGCTGCCGAAGCGATAGAAGGCGTATTCGCCGTTCTTACTCACGCAGACTTCCCGCAGGCCGATGACAAGACCATAGAAACCGGCGAAGGCACAGTGAACCTCCGACGTGGTCAGTCGAACGTTATGGCCGACAATAAAGTTCACTACAAGGGACACGTTGTTGCCGCTGTAGCAGCTGTTGACCGAAACACAGCCGAAATTGCTGCCCAATCGATCAAGGTTGAATATGAAATTCTTCCAGCCATCACCACCGTCGACGCAGCAATGGCCGACGGTGCAGATGTCATCCTCGAAGGTCTCGTTGGAGACCACCTAGGCGAAAACGTCGAGAACACCAACGTCGCTCGAGTATTCCGACATGAGTTCGGCAACGTTGAAGACGCATTTGCAAACTCCGACCTCGTTATCGAACGAACAGTTGAAATGTCGATGGTTCATCAGGGCTACATCGAGCCACACAACGCAACCGCTATCTGGGCGCAGGACGATAACCTAACCGTTTGGTCCAGCACACAGGGTTCGTTTGGTGTTAGAAGCCAGGTTTCTGGTCTACTCCATATGCCTGAATCTAGGGTTAAAGTTAACTACGTTGAAATCGGTGGCGGTTTCGGCGGAAAGACAGTCGTTTACCTAGCGCCAATTGCTGCACTGCTCTCCCGAAAATCGGGTGGACGCCCAGTGAAGCTGGTCATGGATCGATCATCTGTATTTGAAGCTACTGGTCCAGCACCAGGTGGCAAGATCCGAATGAAAATCGGTGTAAACAAGGACGGCAAGATTCAAGCCGCCGACACCGATCTCATGCTCGAAGCCGGCGGATTCCCCGGATCAGCAGTTGGCGCAGCAGCAATCTGTGTATTCGCTTGCTACGACCTCCCTGTATCTCGAATCACTGGTTACGACGTTCTCGTAAACAAGCCAAAGTCGGCTGCATACCGAGCACCTGGCTCACCACAGGCATCTTTCGCTATCGAGACTGTAATCGATGAAATTTGTGACGAACTCGGCTTCGACAAGATTCAGTTCCGACTCGACAACGCTGCTCACGAAGGGACTAGACGTGGTGACGGAGTGCAGTTCATTCGAGTTGGTCTTGAAGAATGTCTCATAGCTGCTAAAGAATCCGACCACTGGAACTCACCACTCGGCGACGCTCCTACCGGCAAGTCTCGCGGTCGTGGTATCGCTTCTGCTTACTGGATGAACGGTGGCGGTAAGTCGACTTGTGACCTGATGCTTCAGGACGATGGCACAGTTATGTTGAACGAAGGTTCTGCCGACATTGGTGGAACACGAACTTCTATCGCCATGCAGGCTGCTGAAGTTCTCGGAATTCCTGTTGAGGATTTCCATCCTTCAATTCCTGACACCGAGTCAATAGGATTTACAGGTGTTACCGGTGGATCTAGAACGACTTACACAACTGGTCTAGCCGCTTACAACGCTGCGCAGAAGCTTGTTGTTGAGTTGAAGAGCCGACTTGCCGACCTTTGGGAGACCAGTGCCGACAAAATCGACTTCAACGAAGGTACGTTCACGGCGAACGGCGACTCGATTGGAATTCAGGAACTGGCTGGGAAGCTCGACCCAACTGGCGGTCCTGCCACATCCACATCATCTGTAAACCTTGCCGAAGCTGGTAACGCTTACGGTGTTCAGATCTGTGACCTCGAAATCGACCTCGCCACTGGCAAAACCGATGTTATTCGATACACAGCTGTTCAGGACGTCGGAAAAGCAGTTCACCCTCAGTACGCTGAAGGTCAGATTCAGGGTGGCGTTGTTCAGGGTCTTGGTTGGGCGCTAAACGAAGAATACTTCATCACTGATGAAGGAGCTATGGCCAATCGGTCGTTCCTCGACTACCGTATGCCAACGTCGCTCGACATGCCTATGATCGACACGATAATGGTCGAAGTTCCGAACCCACTGCACCCTTACGGTGTTCGCGGAATCGGTGAAGTTCCGATTTGCCCACCGCTTTCTGCCGCTACACAGGCAGTGAAGGAAGCAGTCGGCAAGTCTTTCTACTCACTTCCAGTCAAACCTGGTCGAATCCTAGAAGCACTTAACGGCGACTAATTATTTCTACCGAATCAGATTCAAATAGGTCGTATTTGACCTAAAACGATCTGAAAGGGAGGTAAAAATGGCAACGGTCTTCCTCCCTTACGCTCTGCGCAAGTATGCTGATGGCGCAGAGCGGGTAGAAATATCCGCCACGACACTTGGCGAGTTGATAGACAATCTTGACGCTGCCTACCCCGGCACAGGGCACCATCTCATCGAAGAAGGTCGGCTCAAACCGGGGCTGGCGGCAATTGTCGGCCATATGGCGACCCGAAGAGGTTTGCTACAGAAGTTGGAGCCAGATACCGAGGTTCACTTCATCACAGCGATATCTGGCGGTTCAGGCGTAACTGGTATTTCTGGCAAGTAATCAAACTTCGTCTCAATCCACACCTCGCTGATAGGATTAGTGAGAATTTTCTGTACAGGCGCACACATTAAATGCCTATATCGAACCGAAATCATCAGCCGTAAACCTAGAATATGTCCATCAAAGAAATTCCGACCGATCTATCAAACACTAATTTCGATTTCGAAGATGGTGCTCTGATCGGAGCAGCCTGCAAGCAGGTGATTGCCAACGGCATCACATCGATGCTTCAGGCCGTTGGCGACGGAGTCGACGCCCAGGGAACTGCCGACACTCCAAAACGTGTCGCAAACATGTACGACGAACTACTTTCAGGCTACTCAACCGACCCGGTAGAGCTTCTCAACGGCGCAATGTTCGACGTTGAATACGATGAGATGGTCGTAGTGAAAGACATCGACTTCTATTCACTCTGCGAGCATCACCTACTTCCGTTTTATGGCAAGACCCACGTTGGATATTTGCCAAACAACAAAGTTATCGGGCTCTCGAAAATTCCACGTATGGTAGAGATGTTTGCTCGAAGACTTCAAGTACAAGAACGAATGACCCAAGAGATCGCCTTAACCCTTGACGAACTAATCCAGCCAGCTGGCATTGGTGTAGTCGTAGAAGCACAGCACCTTTGTGCCGCCATGCGAGGCGTACGCAAGCCCAATACAACAATGACCACAAGCGCTGTGCGCGGTCAATTCAAGAAAAATTCCTCAACCCGAGAAGAATTTTTCAGCCACGTTCGCCAATAGATAATAGTCACCACCCAGCCATATTCAGAGAATCTCTGCCGCATGGATCCAAATGGAAAAGTTGCCCTCGTCACTGGCGCAGGGAGAAGAGTCGGACGTTCACTTGCTCTGATGCTAGGCGATTCAGGCTGTCGAGTAGCAGTTCACTACGGACAATCTGAGCAAGACGCAAACGAAACAGTCGCCTTGATCCAATCGATGGGCAGGGAAGCTGTAACTATTCAGGCAAACCTAGAAGATACTGCACAAGTAGCGTCACTTGCCGACACTGTCGCTGGACGGCTCGGACCAATCGAAATATTGGTCAACAATGCTTCGATATTCGAAAAAGTTAGACTCGAAGACGTTTCGATTCCCGAATGGGATCGCCACTTCGCCGTAAATGTTCGAGCACCGTTCATCCTCGCTCAGGCGATGCAGGCTCAACTAACGTACGATTCTCCCGGAAAAGTCATCAACCTCAACGATTGGCGCACAGCCCGCCCAGCTCGATTTGCCTACGGTATTACCAAAACTGCTTTATCAGGCCTTACCCGCACGCTGGCGCTCTCAATGGCACCACATGTGCAAGCCAACGAGATATCTCTTGGGGCAATACTCCCGCCTTCCGATATTTCTCTCGATCGACCTCGTAGCGAAATTAAAATCGACCTAGGCCCTTCAGATCGAATGGGATCGCTCAACGAAGTATCCGATGCGATGTTGATGCTCATAAAAAACGACTTCATAACCGGCGAAACCATCAACGTCGATGGTGGCAGGCACATTCAATAGCTTCCTGACTCAACGACTTCTACAAATACAACTCCAAGCCGACAAATTCGATTCGCTCTAAGCACGAAATAATCAATGCCCCCGCTCACATCATCTTCTTCATCTGATAATTCCGCTCCGATAGACACTGTTCGCATAGAGCAACTAGTTCTCGACTGCGTAATTGGAATAAACCCTTGGGAGCGCCTTACAAAACAGCGCATCACCATCGACATCGAAATGAACGCCGATCTTTCGGCAGCTGGAGATTCAGATGCAATCGAAGACACGATCAACTATCGAACGGTGTCTAAAGCAGTCACAGCAGAGATCGAAGCTTCAAGCTACGGATTGGTCGAAGCACTAGCGTCCCGAGTAGCGAAAATCTGCCTCGAAGACGAACGCGTTCGCTCGGTAGAAGTGACAGTAAGAAAGCCGGGAGCTGTAAGAAAAGCTACCGCTGTTGGCGTAATTATCAGGCGCAGCAGGTAACTCAAAGCTACATAGCTATAACCGAATAAGATCGTGAAATTGCTCCCAGCATATCGAACGCGAGCAGCAAGGTCCGACAACTTGGTGTCGTCAGCTCCAAGCTCTTGAGCTTTGCCGAGCTGACCTAAAGCAACGACCAGTTCAGTTGCTATTTGATTCTGATCTATATGCACCGTGATGTATTCAAGCGGCTGAACAGTTCACTCGAGTCATTTTCGGAAGCCCAATTGCTTTCTCGTAACCGACGAAGCTTGAGGTTGATCACTGCGTTTTCGCAATGGAACTTCTCGAATCAGCGTGGTTGCCAGCACAGCTACAACAACGAAAATGAACGCTAGGAAGAACACATCTCCGATAGCACCCGCCAGTGACTCTCGAATCGCTTCGAACACCTGATCCCCAAGAGCGACGCCTGATTCACTAGAAGCCGCAAATGCGTTCCTCAAACTTTCTGAGCCTTCGGAATTCAGCAAAGCATTTGGATTACTGGTTATCTGATCCAGCAACTGCGGAGGAACGGTCTCAAATGCCTCAGCAGGCAAATTCTCCTGCATACCATCTTTGAACTGTCGCACCATGTACGACCCGAACAGAGCTAAGCCAATAGACCCGCCGACTGATCGAAAGAACTGTGTCGATGAGGTCGCTACACCCAAGTACTGCTGCGGAACACCGTTCTGTACCGCAATGGTGAATAAAGGGAATGACGTGCCGAGCCCGAAGCCCATTATGACCGCCGAAGTAAGTGCATAGGCATGCGTGGTATCGCCTGAAACTCGACTAAGCAGGAACATACCTGCCGCCATGATCGAAACTCCGACAATACCTTGAAGTCGATAGTGGCCTCCCGTTCGAGCAAGGATTTGACCACTCATAGCAGCTCCGAACACGATGCCCAGCATCATTGGAGTAAGGAAACTTCCACTGGCCGTTGGCGATGCTCCGAGCACGCCCTGAAACAGTAAAGGTATGAAGAATATTGCACCGAACATGGCAAATCCGGTCAAGAATGTGACCAGCAGTGCGACTCCCACGATTCTGTTTTTGAACACAGCGAGAGGCAAAAGTGGTTCAGCGACACGCGTCTCGTAAAAAACGAATACGGCTAAAGCAACACCACTAAATATCAACGAGCCAGCCACGAGAGGATGAGACCATTCGTACTGGTTTCCACCCCACGACAACCCAAGTAGCCCCGGAACAATTGCAAACACAACTAAAACAGCGCCTCCAACATCGATTTTCCGTTTTGGGCCGTTTTTCTTGGCATCCGGAAATAGCTTGATGAACAGTGCGATCACAGGAATACCAAGCGGAATGTTCACTAGGAAGATCCACTCCCAAGAGAGTTGATCGGTAATGAATCCGCCCACGGTTGGCCCTAGAACCGAAGAAACACCGAACATAGCCGAGACGATTCCCATGTATTTAGCACGCTCGTTTGGCGGAAACAAATCGGCAATCGTCACGAAAGATAACGCCATAATCATCCCGCCACCCAAACCTTGAATCCCTCTGAAAACAATCAACGCATTCATAGTCGGTGAGAACGCAGCTAACGCAGATCCGACAAGAAAAATCGCTATCGCACCAACGAAAAGCCACTTCCGACCGTAAACATCAGATATAGCCCCAGTGATCAGCACAACCGATGTCGAAGCCACGATGTAAGCCGTTGATATCCACGTAAAACGGTCGAAGCCATCGAGCTCGGCCATGATTCTCGGAATAGCAGTTGCAACAATCGTTTGATCGAGAGACGCGAGGAACATCGCGAACATCACACCTATCAATGTCAGCTTTATTTGACGCGGGGTGAGACCCGGATCTTTCCAATCACTCTGAAACGGAGCATTTTTAGCTTCGTCCAATACTCAATTACCTCTTTATCGCTTCTTTTGAGAGATCAATATTGATATTGAAATGGGGCTCATTCGAGAACCTATGATGACGAATCTTTAATCGCTTCGAACACACGTTCCGGACTCATAGGAAGCCGCGTCATACGAACATCGATAGCATCGCTAATGGCGTTTCCAATAGCAGCGGGAGGAGGAATGATCGGCGGTTCGCCGACTCCTCTGATCCCGAACGCTCCGTCATCAGCTGGAGTTTCTAGAATTACAGTGTTGATCATCGGCAAATCCAGAGCCGTCGGCATCCGATAGTCGAGGAACGAAGCGTTTCTCATCAAACCCTTATCATCGTAAACATACTCTTCAGAAAGAGCCCAACCGATGCCCTGAACAGCTCCACCCTGCATTTGACTCTCGACCTGAGTAGGGTTAATGCACTTGCCGACATCTTGGAACATAGTGAAGTCCGTCAACTGAACCTTACCCGTGTCGGGGTCGACCTCGACATCAGCTACTGCCATTGCGTAGCCGTTCGCCGGTCGCATGCCAGGATCATTCGAGGCCGTGGCAACAACGTTGGATCCGTTCTTCGTTACAGTCGATCCAGCATCCTTAAACGACACCTTGGAATCTTGGTTGTCCCGAGCGTAGAAATATCCATCCTCGTATTCGATAAACTCAGCTTCAACGCCGAATCGTACCGCCATCTTTTCTTTCATCTGCTGAATCACGGATGTTCCAGCTTTGTATACGGCTTGACTCAGGGTTCGAGTGATTCGAGATCCGGCTGCGTTTCCTGTGTAAGGAATGCCCTCGGTATCGGCAGTATGGACGTTCACCTCTTCAGGCTCGATATCGAGGGTCTCCGCAGCAACTTGGGCAGTCCCTGTACGAACACCATGCAAGTCGACCGCTCCAATTGTTACATCGACTCCACCGTCGTGGTTCACCATGACACGTGCACTTGAAATCTCGATTCCGCACGGCCACCAACCGATTCCAACTCCACGGCCTACCGGCCAACCATTCTCGCTCTTCTTGACGGGCCGGGTGTACTCATCCGACGCTTTCACCGCTTCGAGCATCTCGACTATTCCGATACGTGTGTACTGCTCGTCATCGACGTTTGTATCGCCGGCCTTAGCGGCGTTCTTGATTCGGAAGTCGATAGGGTCCATACCTATGCCACGAGCCAAATCGTCCATAGTCGATTCACCACAGAAAGTAGCGACAGTTGCACCAGGTGCTCGATACGCAGCAACACGTGGAGCGTTGGTCACAACGTCATACGCGTCAACCTTGGAATTTTCAGGCTGGTAGCAGGCGAATATCGTCTGCATACCTCGCAAAACCGGGGACCCCGGAAATCCGCCAGCCCCGAATACCAGTCGGGATTGTGCTGCCTTTAGTACGCCGTCTTTGGTCGCGCCCATCTTCACGGTTACAACCGCTCCTGATGCCGGACCAGTCGCCTTCAAAACCTCTTCACGTGTGAGAACGATTTTTACAGGCTTGCCTGCTTTCTTTGAAAGAATCGCAGCTACTGGGGTGACTCGAGGAGTGTTCTTTGCGCCAAATGCTCCACCAACTTCTAGTGGTATCACTCTGATCTTGCTTACATCAACACCCAGCAAATTAGACATGTTTTGACGAAGCGGGAACGTACCTTGCGAGTTAGCCCAAACGTCTAGTCGACCGTCGTTGTGCCAGTGAACAGTTTCTGCTTCTGGCTCAAGATAGCCTTGATGAACTAGTGCAGTTCGGTACGTTCGTTCAACTACAACATCGGATTCAGCAAACCCTTTTTCGACATCGCCTTTTCCACCTTCCATGTGCCCAGCAATATTGCTAGGCGCATCGGCAGAACCAGAAAGTGACGTTGCTATTAAACCTTCGTGGAGAAGCGGTGCATCCTGTGACATCGCCTCAATCGGGTCGGTCACAGCAGGAATAACTTCGTACTTAACCTTCACAAGTCGAGCGGCTTCTTCAGCGATGTGAATGTCGGTAGCAGCAACTGCAGCTACTGGATGTCCTTCAAATAATGCTTTCCTGCGTCCCATGATGAGATTGGCGAGAAACTGAATGCCAATCTCGACTTCACCTGTGTCGACATCGCCCGAAACATCAGAAGAGAAGTCGGCTGCAGTGCAAACTGCTTCTACACCGGGCAATGCTTCTGCAGCCGAAGTGTCGATAGATACGATGCGGGCGTGTGCATGCGGACTTCGTACGAACTTGGCGAACAGTGAACCCTGCGCTGTGAAGTCGGCACCGAACACTGCCCGTCCAGTTACCTTATCGTCTCCATCAACTTTTCTGTATCGTTTACCAAATTGTTTGAAGTCTAAACCGTCGGCATTTGCTCTTGTTTCAATAGTCACAAAAAGTCTCACTAATGGGCAAAAAGGTGTTCATCGTGCGAGTGAAAGAAATCCGAAACATTCCGTTCATGCGCTAAGTCCGCCACTGTACCACGCAGAAGTCTCTCGAATTACTCTGAATTAGCGCAAAGGAACGCCACTCGCCCATATCTATTTACGAGGTGTTCGTTCTGCTTCGAACTGATCGTGATCTGGAACATCCTCGCCAATCACATACAGCCAGTAGTAACAACCCATCTCACTCATAAACTTAAACTTATTGCGTAGGTATTTTCACCAAATCCTAAAACGAATCGTGCGAAAGGAGATATTTTTGAAACGAACCAATTTCGTCATCCAGTTCGATCATACGCCAAGCTTTATCAGTTATTGCTTGTAGTTTGCGTCGGTTACAAATCACTCCTTTATCGTCAGCTAACGCATCGACCGCGGTTTCATCCATTGCGGCAACAGCGCCGATCTGAAAGTCGTTGAACGCTTCCCTGATTGTCGAGCACTTTCCAAGACATACCACTCTGAAAAACTGCTTTAGTCTGGATTTCGAGATAGTCGCCTAAATGTCTAGGCGAGATATACGGCTGTACTTACACTGCTGACATCAGTAATCCCTTCTCTGCCGGATCACCCGTCACGACGTCCAAATTGCAACACCGCTGCGACTAGACGAAGATTATCCTGTTTCACCTACAACACCTAGCCAGGTACGTCACAATCGCCTCAAACATGACTCATCACACTGACGTAGCCACTCCAAACGCTATTGCCAATGAGTTCAACCGACAGTTCGTAGAGGGCTTACATTCAGCAGCCACTCTCGCAGTGTTCAAAGATGGTAAGCAAGTAGTCGACCTAACCCGTGGCGCTGCACACGCGTTGCCACTTTTTCGAGTGTTCTCGATGGGCAAGCCGCTGGCAGCCGCAGTATTGTGGCGATACAAAGCCCGCGGTCACTTCGATTGGGACACCCCGGTTGCCGAGTTTTGGCCTGAGTTTGGTACAAGAGGCAAATCGACCGTAACTATTGGGCACATATTGTCTCACTCAGCTGGGCTAGCTTCTCATGAGACGATTCCAGTCAGCGACTACAACGACTGGGGCCGAGTGATATCTCACATAGAAGACACGATGACGAAAACCGAGCCCGGTAAAACAGTTCACTATCATTCGCTTACTTTTGGCTGGATCGTCGGTGAGATCGCTGCTCGCGTTTCAGGACTAACGTTCGATGAATCGTTCGCCCGTGAAGTCACTCTGCCGCTAGGACTAAATAACACAACGTTCGCCGTCGACCAGTCTGAATTCGGACGACTGGTGCCGGTCGACGCAAGTTATGAATGGGCCGACTCAACGACCGTCGCTCAGATGAATACATTGGCTAGGACACAAATAACGATGCCGGCCGGATCGATGATCACAACCGCCAGCGATGTCGCAAAGTTCTACTCAGTTATCTCGGGAAAAGGCAAGTGCAACGGTGTTCCATGGCTACCTGAAGAAGTGATCTACGACGTAACTTCGCTTCACGCAGAAGGGACAGACGAGGCATCGGGGAACTACTCCCGAGTTGGTCTCGGAGTTCGACTGCCGTCCACACCACCAAATCAGTATGCCAGCGGTGACGACTCAACAACCGTCGGGCACGGCGGCATGGCGAGTTGCACGGGATGGGCGAGCTTGACCGACGACATATCAGTCGCCTACATAACGAGTCGCTTCCAGCTCGAATTACCAAACAAAATGCGCTTGCACGATATGTCGATGACAATTCGTCAATCGCTGAATAGTGGAGATTTAGATCAAGTATCCAGCGTCACACAATCTCAAATGACTCAAAACGACACCAAACGTGTTTGGCCTGGAAAAAACTGGGAAGAAGCCGATCCTGAAGAACTAGGATTCGACAGAACTAAACTGGCTAAAGCGGGACGTTTTCAAGCCGAAACATCAGTCGATCAGCCGTATCGGATCCTTATTACCCGTCACGGGAAGATTGCTGCCGAGTGGATTTTTCGTTCTGATCCGATCGCTGAAGCCCATCAGGCATCCGCCTCGAAATCAACTTTCTCGTCGGTTCTCGGAATTGCCATTCAAGAAGGTGTGATCAGGTCAGAGAATGACCGAGTGGCCGACTACTACCCAGAGATGCTCGATGTCGCTCCGGGAGAAGGTCCCAAAGAAGGCCGCTACTCGTTCCCTGAAAACGAAGGAATTACGTTCAAACAGCTGATCGGTAATACATCCGGATACATGAAACCGGGTGAAACTCCAGGAAAGGTATTCAACTACCAGACCTTCGGGATGAACATACTCACCCACGCCATCGCTTCGGCGTACAGTCTTTACAAGACTTCAAAGCCTGAACAGGGAGCCGGATTCGGAACTCTTACCGAGTGGAAGATCCGGAACATCATCGATGGCAGCTGGTCGTGGAAGTACGGTAATTTTGATATGCACGCCAAAGCAAAACTCGGTGTATTCGGATACATGACTTCGTACCAGATGAATCTACGGGATATGGCTCGAATGGGTTGGCTTTGGTTGAACAAAGGCAACTGGAACGGAACTCAAGTGATTCCCAAAACGTGGATGGACAAAGCCACGAAAGTTTCCGACGAAATACTTGAGAACGAACCCGCTGACCGGCACATTTACGGTCTAGGGTTCTGGTGCAACGATCAAGGGCAAGTCTGGCCTGAACTCCCTAAAGACTCGTTCGCTGCTAGTGGCACCGGCAATCAGCACATCTGGGTGTGCCCGAGCCTTGATCTAGTCGTCGTGCAGTCGCCGGGCATATATCCGTCTCGGGGATCGTTCGATTCCGAAGAACATATCCAAGATCGCCGAGCTATGCAGGGTCTGTTAGTGAGAATCGTCGACGCTATCGTCTAGGCAACCGTCCAAGTTTAGCCAACGGCGACTTAGTTCGCATCTCGAACTAACCTAGGGCTACTGGTAACCTTCGCACACACATCGGACCTAAACTCGACCTGAGGGGGGGGTAAAATGTCTGATCATTTCTTTGCGCTAACCATCGCCGGAGGGCGAGGCGAACGACTTCGCCCGCTTACCGATAACCGACCAAAACCAATGGTCGAAATCAACGGAAAGCCAATCATTGGCTATCAGGTTGATTGGATGCGAGCTCAAGGAGTCACCGACGTCGTGTTCCTTACTGGATACATGGGCGGAATGATTCAAGACTATTTCGGCGACGGATCTGAATACGGAATCACCGCACACTATTCGATGGAGAAAACACCACTCGGACGTGGTGGAGCACTCAAGCAAGGTTTGTCGTTAATCCCGAAAAACGTTGATAACGTGCTCGTGGCCAACGGGGACATCATCACGAACCAACCTCTCAAACCAATCAAAAAACTACATGAAGAATCTGGTGCAATCGGCACGATGATGCTAGTGCCTTACCCAAGCCAGTATGGTGTGGTTGAATCTAACGACCAAAACGTAGTGACTAATTTCATCGAAAAAGGTAGCCTCCCGTTCTGGATCAATGGGGGTGTCTACCTATTTGATCGTCAAATCGAATCGATGCTGCCAGACATAGGCGACCACGAAACTTCGACTTTCCAAGATCTGTCAAAAGAGGGCAGGCTCTCGGTATACCGCTCAGATATGGTGTGGATGAGCATCGAAAGCCCGAAGGACCTGACAGACATCACCGCGCAAATCAACGAAGGTCATATGATGCTACACGGAATTTAGTATCCGGATAATTCACCTAGTCAGACGAGGCGAAAAGCGTAAGAAGATCGTGTCTGGAAATCATGCCAACTGGCTTATCGTCTTCAAGGACCGGCAAATGATGCGTTTCAGCTTCGACCATCAATTTCGCAATTTCACCAAGATGTGTATCGGGTGAAACGGTCGGAGGATCCTTCCGCATTGCATCGCCAACTAGAGTATTCCTGGTGTTCTCGATTACTTCTTCGAAGTTCTCAGGGTCGCCTAACTCACTTCCAAGCAGTCTCAACACCGATTGACGAAGATAAGGGAGAGCGCTCTCTTCTGGCAAGTACTTCGATTCCGATATCAAACCTACGAAGTACCCGTTCTCATCGACAACCACAAGTGATCCAACGTGATTATCGAGCATTATCCGAGCAGCCTCAGAAACAGGTTTTTCAACCGTAATGGTTACTACTGGAGTCGACATTATTTCGGTAGCTAGCGTGGTGAGCATTAAGTCGCTTTTACTTCGTGAATAAGATTTGGGATACGAATTGTAAGTATGCACTGTAAATTCGAGTTAGATTCTGTCGAGTTCAATATAACTCTATGCGCGTAAATCCAGAGTGAAAATCAAACAGAAACTTCAGGTGAGAAATATCAGGCAGTTTGTAGTGTGAAACTCTGGCGAGCGAACCGTGCAACTTTTATTGAAGCAACCGGAATATTTTCCGAACTTGTATCGACAATAATGTCGTACAAGCTACGGTCTTCAGGTTGTACACCGTAAACGTCACCGAAATACTCTCGCTGGAGCTTCTCACGGCGTTTGATGGTTTTCTCAGCATCTGACGCTAACTTCAAGCCTTCACGCTTCATAATCCGCTCGACCCGATCTTCCAAAGAAGCGAATAATCCAACCTTCAAAGCAGATCGGTCGCCTGCCTCGACACAGCCCGCCCGATGCACAAGCACTGCCTTGCCAAGATCGAACAAATTGTCGACATTACTTGGCCCAACAGTTTGCGAATGCTTCTCGGAAGGGCCATCGCTATCCCATGTCAGCGGAAGCAACAATGACGTCGGGACATTGAAGAAAGGATCGCCAGCGGCATTACCGAGTGCAAATCCCGAGACTGCACGTTCAACAACCGCCCAGAATCTATCGGTAATTCCAACATGCGTTTTGCCCTTAGTACCGACAATTGAACGAGGTAACGCGATCCGGTCGATGTAGTCGAAATCAAATATTCGTGCCACTCGCTTACCCAATTCAGAGCCGCCAGCACCAATCTGTCCATCAATCGTAATTACTGACATTCAGCTCCTAACGGTCTCGTCCAAATGCAAATTTGCATCCTCATCAGAGAACTCTAGGGAAGTTCTAAACAACTCCCACATCGAAACTGATTTCTCGCCAAGTGGGTGTTTCGAAGGATCGAACAACCACCTTGTCACTGCAACCTGAATCATACCGAAAAATATCATCGCCGCTGCATCTGACTCAACCGATTTATCGATTTCGTCTCTCTCGATGCCCTGAGAAATAATCTCAGATACAAGAGACAAGTATTTTTCCACCAATCGCCGGCCAGCGGAATGTACTCTTGGCTCTTCAAACTGAGCTGCTTGGGCAATAACTACGAATGAAATACCTTGCCTAAGCTCAACGTACGAAACGTGAAGTTGAAGCATGTGCTCCAAACGATCTAGCGCATGCCGGTCTGATCGTGTCGCTCTCGAAATGGCCTGAAAGAGAGATTCTTCTACCTCTTGAATAAGAAGTAGAATCACTTCTTCCTTCGAATCCACGTGCCTGTAAATGGCCGCTTCAGTAACACCAACTTTAGAAGCAATACCTCTAATAGTCAGCGCATCAACACCTCCGTTTGAGATCAATACGCGAGCAGCTTCAACAATCTGATGCTGCCGTGTTTGATGATCTAGACGAGTATGTCTTGCCATTAGTGAAAAATACCCAACCGGTCGTTGATAAGTGCCATGTTAGTGAACGCTCACATACTTAGCAACTACCGCGTATGAGATTTTATCCCTTCGTTCATAGATACTGAATCATTTGTATACCGAAATCCTTACGTAAATAATCTGGTCACCCAAGTGGATCAATGCGAAGTTCGTTCAAAGCCCCCGAATCTACCTAGTTCAATCGATTCTCACTGGTGTGATGATGATGCTACTAGGTGCCATTGCCACCAATCAGATCGTTATTCACATCCTTCAGGTCTCCTCATTAGCGCTAGTCATCCTGTTCATGACGGTCAGTAACACCCAGCATGCCCATGTTGCGGGAATTGCACTCGGACTCACAACTTCCGCGCCGACCAACTCAGTGATCTTCATTCTTTCGGCAGCAGCAATCATCTCGATCACTCGCCTCGTAGTGTCTCGGCACTTTCATAATCTGACCTAACGCGAAAACGACCCCGAGAAATTCAAGAATTTCATCGGAGCCGTTTTGTGTCTACTTTCAGTCGTTCTTACGAACCGCCGGAAGGGTCCGAAAGGAACTTCAGAAGATCGCTCTCAGGATCGAGAATGATCGTCGTCTTTGAATCCATGAACACCTTGTAAGCCTCTAACGAACGTCGAAAGCTGTAGAAGTCGGGATTCTTCTCAAGCGAATTCGCAAGAATCGTAATCGCCTGTTGTTCCGCCTCGCCTCTCAGCAATGCGGAAGTACCTTCAGCAGTTTCAAGAACAATGTTGACTTGTCGGTCGACATTAGCCCTGATCTCCGAATCAGCCCGTGTACCTTCGGCACGCAGACCACTTGCGATCTTTTCACGTTCTGCTTCCATCCGAGAGAACACGCTGGTTTCTACGTCAGGCGGGAAATCAGCTCGCTTGATTCTCACATCAACAATCTCAATACCAAGTGCCTTGATGACACTGGCAGCGTACGTGATCGAGAATCCTTCAAGCGCTGGTGGGTTAGCGCTAGCTTCAAGCAACGCCAACTCTTCTGCTGTAGCTCGACGCGA
>Ga0209403_10003328_pt1 | contig 18276 bp, 17 predicted proteins | sample ArcticOcean_MG_C_8_FD_187440 | JGI IMG/M metagenome (GOLD analysis project Ga0209403, IMG submission 187440) | Marine microbial communities from western Arctic Ocean - ArcticOcean_MG_CB11_86 (SPAdes) (version 2) | ecosystem: Environmental > Aquatic > Marine > Oceanic | place: Arctic Ocean... | reverse complement strand
AAGAGGTTGAAATAAATGATAATTTTTTTTATCAATTAATGTTATATCGACATCTAATTTGCTTAAATTCTTTATTAAAGATACTCCTCCAAATCCTCCCCCTATTACTACTACTTTTTTCTTTGTCATTGGTTCCATAATATTTTTAAAAAGTTCAAATTCATTCCACGAGAATTTAATTTGGAAAGTCTTATGAATTTTAGAGATTAGTAAGAGTTAATTTGATTAACAGATCTTACTAGTTTTTAACTAATCTATATTTGCTCCAAGAAATTAAAAAATAATTAAAAGTACGTTGGTATGCAGCTATCAGTTTTGTTTATTATTCAAATCGAGATTAAATCAAATCTCCCATAGGTTATAAAAGATGCCATTAAAAGAAGGATGATATTAATCATCAACGCTTTTAGACCATCTCCTCTTCGTAAATGAACTATCATAGCAACTAACATAGTGAGAACTAAGCCAAAAGAAGATAAAGTTACAAGCCAGGGAAGAATACCTGTTAATTGAGGTAATATCAAACCTATAGCTCCCAAAACCTCTAATATTCCGATCAACTTTAAATCTCTTTCAGAAAAATCATCCACATAGTGTAGTGTATCAATTCCCTTTAATTCATCTTTAGATTTCAACAATTTCATACATCCAAACGCTATAAATAAAACTGACAGACAAGCCTGTATAATCCATAATCCAATATTCATTATTTAATCCATTTCTATTATAATTAATATTTTATATATATTATCAATCGTTTAGTATATCTAATTTAGATTAAGCACACAACATCATTTGTTTCAAATAGCATATAATGCGAAATAATAATAAATAATTTGAATATAGATGCTACGGCCTTATTATTCAGTAAATATTTTAACTTTGATCTTGGAATAAAATTACCTTGACCATTCATGTTCTAGAGGGTGGATCAGTATTAAAACAGGTATCCTCGGAAACTGTGTGTTTGCAACGTTTTCTAAGAATATCAAACATTTTACCTTCGCAGGGTGTCAGTTTTAAATTCCTTTCAACTCCGCTCGACTCCCTTCGAATCGGAAGTTCTGATACCAATCTGCTACCAAAATTTCGAAGATGTTCAGTGTACGTGTTTTGGTGTATTTTATAAGAAGCTGGTATTCTACCTTAGGCAATCTGACTGGTGGAACCTCTGGGTGGTTTCTGAAGGTGAAGAATTAGTGGGGGAGTTCCTTCTACAACTAAGTGTGTGGATGAACTTGAGATAAGTATTAGTTATTGTTTTATTTGTTCTCCATTCACCCATTTTCCAATGATGTTTCCTTCTTTAGCATATTCTATAGAGTTCCGAGCTTGATCTTCCTTGGACTCACCCACCACTTTTCTTCCATCAGGAGAAGTTAATGTCCCTTGACCTTCCATTTTGCCTTCTTTCCATTCTCCAGTGTATTTTCTTCCGTCAGGAAGAGAAAATTTACCTTGTCCATGAGCTTTTTTATCCTTGAATTCACCTTCATACTTGTGCCCAGTAGGTGCAGTCATAATTCCATATCCATTTTCTCTCCCGTCCTTCCATCCGCCTATGTACTTGACTCCATTAGGGATGTTGATGGTTAACTGACCTTCCCAGTTATCGTCCTTGTATTCACCTTCATATTTTATCCCGTTAGCATAAGTTTATATTTCTCGACCATTTCTTTTCCCATCCTTCCATTTTCCAATATACTTATCTCCACTAGGAAAAGTGTGTGCCCCTTGACCTTGTCTTTCTCCGTCCATGTATTCCCCTTCATACTTCCTGCCATCAGACTACGTATAAGTTCCTTGACCGTTATATTTACCAACCTTAAAATTACCTTCATACTTAGCCCCACTGGGCCAAAATTTTGTCCCTGTTCCATTAGGCAGACCATTTCTAATTTCTCCTACATATTTTACGTCAGTCTCTTCACTACTATTTTCAAACCATTCATCAACACCATTAACTTCTTTGAGGAATAGAATCTCTCGATTATTAGACATTTTGCAACCAATGAAATTATTCGGGTTAACACGATTTTCACCATCAATCGGCTTGTTTTACAAGAAGTGGAAAGGCTTTTTTTGCATGATTCTTAATTATATATAATCAATTGTTTAATTGACTATATATCATAACTGCTTTTATTTTCCGAGTCATTAAAACATTCAATAAATTTAAGTTATGACTTTTATTAGCCTTCAAAAAATATAATTGATGAAATACTTAACTCACTTTTTTAAGAAGTTAGATTCAACCCCAATAAAAGTTACTGATGGAATTATAGGTGGTTTGATAAATGAAACAAATGCATTTATCAGATAGACAGAGCTGTTTTATTTTCTACCTTGTCCACCTCACTGGGACCTTAGACAGACGATAGGCAAGTTACGTATTCTAATCAATATTTACTAAGATAACCTGTAAGTTCAACGTATCCCACCCCTTTAAGAATTGATTCTTCCTTGAGGCTTTTGACTTCCACGGCACCTTCCCAGTAGTTTATGGAAGTTCTAAGTTCTTGTTTTTCTATAAGAGGTTTGATTTCAAGATTCAAATTTTCTGAAGGAATACTAAGTCTCCAGCCTGATGGATATTTTATTCTTGTTTCAGGACTGGTCCAATGTGAAATTATTTCAAGGTTCAATTCTTTCCAATCAAGTTCCCTGGAATGGCCGACCTCGTCGATGATTACTCCTTTACTATTGAAATCAGCCTTTCCATTACCACGTCGGATTTGATAGAGCATGATCTCCCTTCCATCCGAAAGTTGGAGGGCAAACCAATCCCAACCTTTTTGACCTTTTTCGAGAGCACTAGTACTCCATTCACGGTCCATCCAACTGCTTCCATGAACGCTGAATTCACGACCTTGAATATTTATAGTCCCATGAGTATCCATGCGTGTAAATGAATAGTAATAAGATGCATTCCCTGGAAGACTCCCTTTCTTGCTGTAGCCTTGATTCCCCTGAAGTACCAGAGGTTTTAAGCTAGATAACTCCAATACGATCTCAACTGTCTCTGTTTTAGCCGTGATTTTTTGTGGGAAATTATTTTTCTCAGCATTTCCCGTTACTACCCAATCTTCAAGCCAGATTCTGAATGGGGCTGTCCTAGCACCAGCTAGTTCTGAACTTTCACGACTAAATCTTTCACTGAAGAAAAATCTATTCTCTTCAACATCCGTCAGTGCAAAATGACCCATATAAATTTGGTTAGTCCTCCAGTTTGAGTCATTTTTAAATTTTAAGGGAGTCAGTGCATTTCTGAAAACAGTGAACTGGTAACCAAAGCGTCGTCCACTTTGGTCTTCCAGATTCCCTGTATAATACCACCATTCATTACGAAAACTAGGGTGTTGTCCATGGTCTTCCGGGAAGTTGAATGGTATTGGCTTTTCCGCTAAGGAAAATCCTTTTGTTACAGAATTACTAAGCAGTTCGGACACCTTAAGAGCTGTGTCGTTATTTTTAATTTGGAACTCGGTTCTAGCTAAAAATATCCAAGTAGTAATAAAAACAAAGCACAGAACGACTACTATTATAAGAACCACTTTTTTGTTAAATTCCATCTCTTGCTTTAGGGATTTAGATTATTTTTATTTATTCCCCTTTGAGAGCCAAAGCTGGAGAAATTGCTAATATTTTAAGAACTGGGTAAATCCCTGCTGCTAATGCAGCAAAGATAGATACAATTAAACTATTGTAAAAAATATGTGTTTCAATAAGGAGTGGGAAGGACCAACCAAATGAACGTAGGTTAATGACTTGAATAAGTACCTTTGCTAAGAGAATCCCTGTCGGAATAGCAAATATACCCGCCAAGAAACCCATCAATGAACATTGTCCAAAGACCATTATAATTATCTCAGATGGTGTCATTCCAATAGCACGTAGCACTGCTAATTCATAGGTTCTTTCTAATTGAACCGACATGAGAGAACTAAATATTCCAATAATGGCGACACCTCCAAGTAAAAGTTTAAGAATACTAGTAATAGCAAATGTTCTATCAAATATAGCCATACTGCTTTGACGGAGTTCTTGGTTATAACGAACATTCAATGGCATTTCAGACTTAAATGATGAATTTCCAGTAGTGGCCATAAGCTCGGTTTCTAACTTCTCTGCAAAGCCTCTAACATTTATTCCAGATTTAAGATAAAGAGCCATCGAATTCACCTTTTTATCATTCCAAAAACGTAGCAAATTCTTCCTGCTAAGCAGAACAAAACCTTGTTCCACAGCATAATCATGAAAGATACCAGCAACTTTAAATGTCTGTGATCCTTCTAGAGTTTCTAGGACTAAATCGTCTCCAGATTTCAAATTTCTTCGATTTGCCAGAGGTTCAGAAATAATCACTTGACTGTAATTCTTGAAGTTATTCCAATCAAAATTACTAATCTTTTCTTTGAATTTAAATTCCCGCTCTCCTTGTGGAGAAATGTTTACTCCATGAACATTGATCCTGCTTCCATTGCTTCCAGTCTGAAAACGGCGATAATAAGATGCATAATCAACTTCAGGCAGTGAAGAATATTTTTTAACAAGCAAATCTTCGATAAAATTGCTGTTTTGATTTGAGGGCAAGATTGGGGGGGAAAGATATATGTCGGCCTTCAATTGAGATTGCAACCAACTACTGACAGCCGTCCGAAAACTGGACACCATCAAATCCAAGCTTATGGTTGCTGCAATTGCAATGGTTAAAGCAGCAATAGCCAATCCTGTTCGGCTGAGTTGTGATTCGACACCTCTCACAGTCATTACTCCAAAAACCCCAAAAATTTTGCCACTTAAAGGTTTTAAAAAACGACTTATAACTAATGTTAAGAAAGGTACCATCATAGCGCTACCAATAATCAGCATAAAAACTCCGCTATAACTCACCCAAAGTCCTATACTTCCCCAAGTTATAATAGCAAATCCAGAAAATATCAGAATAATACCAATCCCACCAAGATTCATGAAGCGTATCTTCTGATTCTCCTCAATTATAGATTTTTTTAGAATAAGTGCAGGCTTCACAGAAGAAGCTTCTCTGGCTGGGAGGTATGCTGCAAGCAATGTGGCGCCCATTCCAAGTACAATCGATTTTATGAGAGTGATGGCACTAAATTGAACTGAATTTACGGTTTGGACAAAATACAGATCGTTCATAGTCTGCGTAACATGATCAAGGAGACTTCCGGCAAGCATCAATCCCATAACCAATCCCAATAATGTTCCTAAAAAACCGATAATCAATGCTTCCATTAGGATCCAATTAAAAACTTCAGAACGAGTCATACCAATCACACGCATCCTCCCTAACAGATCAAAACGTTGGACCACCGAAAATGTTACCGTATTGTAGATCAAAAACATACCGACTACCAAAGTCAGTAAACTTAAAGCCATTAAATTTACACGAAAAGCTCTTGTTAGTTTATATCCAGCACTTATACTCTCCGAAACAGATTGAAAACTACTATTTTTTGGGATCCTCGTCCAACTTTCATTATTTCTCAACTTTTCTAATTCGGTATCATTGAATATGAGATCAACACGGCTTAATTTTCCATGCATCGCAAAGAGATCTTGAGAGGTACTTATATCCATGATAATTAAATTTCGAAGGACCATGGCAGAAAAATCATTGACTGTATTGAAAATTCCAGCCACCTTGAGAATGGTCTTTCGTGTGCCCACTAAAACAGAAATCTCTGAACCCAGACGGGCATTCAGCTCCAATGCTCCTTCTGAACTAATCAAAATCGTATTCGGCTCAGTCAAGAGAGATTTTAGGACTCCTGGATTTAAAGTTTGTTGAAGAAACTTTCGAAATGGTCTCTCTGCAAGAGGATCTACTCCTAAAACTCGAAATGGCCTAGAGTTCTCCCCAATGGTTTTGATGTATCCTTCAATGACGGGAGCTGAATTTTGAATTCCAAGTTGGCTACGTAAGAAAAAATATTCATCTTCTGGAATACTTCCAGATGCAGAAATAAGTCTATGAGTGGTTTGTCCACTAATGGTCTTTATTGAATGTTGGAAGGATTTAAGAGCGCTAGTATTGGTTAGATCGATGGCAGTTACTACCCCAACTCCAAGCATGATACCTATAAGAGCTAAAATAAATTGTGAGGGATTTTTTTTCCAATAACTGAATCCTGTTTTGGTAATTAGACTAAAATTCATAAGGATAGTCTTTTGATAGCGTCATCTGTTTTAAGTTCAATCAGGACTCCTTCTTCAATACCGAGGACCCGGTCTACCCACTCAACGACTTCCTGACTGTGAGTTGCCAAAATCATGGTAGCCCCAGAACGCTGGACAAAATGGTTAATAAGTTTTAAAGTTTCTTGACTGGTCTCCGCATCCAGGTTGCCAGTTGGCTCATCAGCAAGCAGAAGAGACGGATTATGAATAAGAGCCCTAGCCACAGCAACCCTCTGTTGCTCACCCCCGGAAAGCCGATCCGGATAGCTATTTTCTCTGCCATGGAGACTCAACGCCTCCATCATCTGATGGATAATGACAGAACTGTTTGGAATACCGTTCATCTCCAAAGGAAGCATCAAATTTTCCTTTACATTTAAAGTAGGAATCAAATTAAAAGATTGAAAGACAAAACCCATCTGTTTTCTCCGAAGAAGAGTTCTTTTTTTTTCGGACAAATTCCCTAGACTATCTCCTTGAAATAGAACTTCACCATGGTCAGCCAAATCGATTCCTGCAATCAAATTCAGCAATGTGGATTTTCCACAACCACTACTTCCTAAAATGGCAATTTTCTCAGCTTTCTCAGCCTTTAGTTCAGCTCCTTTTAAAATGTGGTGGATCCCAGATCCATCTTGATAGGATTTTTGAAGATCTTTAAGTTCTATAAAATAATCTCGCATACAATTATTATAAAATTAATATAAGTTATATATGTAAGCCACAACCATGCCTGTAGCGTTCAGAATTTCGGCAGAATTTTACCCTAATAAGGTCTATCTGCAAGTAACAACTAATCCGTAAGAAGAACTTGGAGCAGGTGGACACCATAGCACGTCCATTCAGTTACCTTTGCAAACAATCTTCAGTTTCATTAAGATGCCGGATCTATGGCGGTGCTTTGTAAGTTGTGGATCCTCACACACGTTCACGTATGCATGGACGAGAGGTTAATTTGATTATATATATTATCATTAATTAATACTATATTTTTGTGTTTTAGCTCTTCCTAAGGCGATCATTTGTTAGTATTTTTTTGGTCTTTCTCTCCTCATTAAGGATATTCTCTAATAATAAGATAGTAAGTGGATGACTCCCACTCCGCCATACCTAAATCCTATTACTACCCACAACATCTATTTGTAGCTAGCCATTCAGTGTTTAACTGGGTAAAAACCTGCCATAGTCCTATAGCACCCTGTAATATCCTATGGGATGCAGGTGATGGATGAACTAGTGGAGTAAGGTGGCGGTCGGGGGGAGCGCAATGGCCCCGCCCATTGATACTTAAAGTAGTAAGTCGCATTTATCCCTAGATGCTGCTGAAGATGGCGTCATAACTTTGAAACATCCTTTTCCATAACAATTCCGCACCTACTTCAGATTCTTTTCTCGGTGGTTAAGGTGAGTCTAACTTATCAGTAAACAAATAATACAAAGAAATACAGATTTTTGATAATTAGTATCAGAGAAATGGAGGCTGGTAGGCTGTTAGTAAGACATATAATCCGAGCTATAAATCTGCTTTGACTTTCATTATAAAAGTATTTCCTTTTGCTTATTAATTTCAAGCATCACCTCATTGCGTCTCATGAATGGTAAAGACCATGGAGGGCTATAAAAAGCATATTGAGGCGAACCAATGATTTTAAACTGTTTCGCTTCGATATAGCTCATCAGTTGCTTTTCATGTTCAGCTAAATTCTCATTCGAGTTTGTACCTGAAAACTTAATAACGGCGAACTTTTTACTCAGAATTTTCGTTAATCGTACACGGTCATTATTAGGCTGAGGCAATGACTCCATACTCTATTTGGACGGCATAACAAGGCTTATTTGCCAAGATCTCCCCGTTAATTGTTGGTTTACTGGAGCTGTCATGGCTATATCCCTTTGAACCGTATTGTTACCAAAGATGTAGTCAGCAATTAGACGAAAACCATCACGCACAGCATCCTAACGTTTACCTTCAACGTCTACTTCAGCAATGATCATGGGTTGATACAGTCTGATCTCAATATTGTGTTCAGATTGAAGGACTTTATAGTCTAGCTTTTCCACATCACTCATGATAGTTACTGCAATTATACCTACGACGATGATAAGCATAATAATTGATGTAATCATAGTCCATTTTCTCTTCACGTCCTTTTCCTAGCAAAAAGTCTCGAAACTTATAATAACAATAACTCTACTAATGCTGTCATCTCATCAATAGGCCTCTAACTTAAACAAAACTAGGACTTACTAATGATGGACTCTAATTCAGACATATTCTTAAAAGAATACTTACCTTTGATTAGTCAAGTTTGACATTTGGAGGTTTCAAATTAATATTAATTTATGATTGATAAAATCAGATCATTTTATGCCACTCTTTAGAAATGCTTAAAATACTAAACGTATTTTTTGTTAACTTTTGCAAACAATTTTCAGTAATTCAGGGCACTATTCTGACAATTATTCTGTAGTAATATATCGGAATGATATTAAGTGAGGAAGTTGATACGATAAGCTGTACGATTTGATGTTTACTCACATCTATAGAAATATAGTGTTATTTTACTTCGGGGTTAATGGCATTCATTTAGTCAATCCAGGGCCTGATATGCTTCTCATGCGCCTTAAAGCACCTACCGATAATTTAGTCCATCTGTTATCAAAAGGATGTTGATTGATATAATATCACTAACATAATTTCGAGAGTGTAGGTACTGCATAGAACGTCCTTTAGAAATTCAATATCGGGATGTTGATTGGAACAAACTTTAAGTAAGTTGCTAAGTATTAAGAATATAATATTATCTATTATTTAGTAAGTGATTTGCTGTATTAAATCCAGAAAGGAAAGCTCCTTCCAATTTTGCTCCTCCAAAAACTTCACCAGTTACAATTAAATTTTGATTATGGTTATCTTTTTTGAAGAAATAATTTAAAACTTGTTTAGGTTTAGCATATTTCCACTTATAAATTTTTGTTTGAATTTTTTCAAAATTTACTAATTTAGCTAATTCATCAATCATGATTTTCTTGCATTCTTCATCATTAAATTCCCAAAGAAAATCGCTGAAAGATCCCGATGCATGAGCAGTAATACAATGTTTACTTGAAATATCCTTTAGTTTATTGTCGACGATAAAATCCCAAAAACTATTTGGTTTTTGCATTGCTCCCGGAAATTTAATATTTGTTTCCTTTTCAATGCTCATCATTAAAGAAATACATTTATCATAAGTAATATTTTTAATATCCTCTAAAAAATTATTATCAAAAAGACACATATGTTTAGAAAGTAATTTAATCGTTTGCGGAAGAGGTGGCGTCATTATTAAATACTTTGAAGAAAAGTTAATGTTGGCGGAACCCTCTAAGATCCAATTATGATTCAATAATTTTAGTGTTTTGATTGTTGTTTTTTGGAAAACATTTAAGTTTTCGGAGATTTTTAAGGGTAATGAATGCATACCATTAATTCCTATATATCTTGGATAGCCATCATTTTTACTAAATCCATTGCACCATTTTTTTATCCATTTATTTTCTAACCATAATTCAACCTCTTTTTTAAACTCATCTGATCTTGCCGTAAAAAATTGTGCACCATAATCATATTTAAAGTCATTCCCTCCAACTTCAGAACGATTTATTACTCCATGGCTCATTCTACCTCCAGCTATTTTGCCTTTATCAACTACTATGGTTTTTAAGCCATTTTTTGATAAAATATTAGATATTGTTAGGCCAGAAAGTCCAGAACCTAGTATAAGGTAGTCCGTTTTTATTAGTTTAGAATTATTCATATATCTTTTAATCTATTTAAAGTTCTTTTTAAAATTGGTATAATTCATAATCGTTTTTTCCTCTTTCTAAACCGATAAAGACAGAACAATTTAATTTAAAATAAACTTTAAGGGACAAGAATGGATATTCATATAGAAGATGATAAACCAGATCAAGCAAGAAACGTTCTAGGCGAGCCAATGGTTATCTGCTGTGAAAAGCCATTGACAGGTTTTTACAGGAATGGAAGATGTGATACAGGACCGAATGATCATGGTGTTCATACAGTGTGCGTTCGAGTAACATCTACGTTTCTAGAATATTCGAGTTTAGTTGGCAATGATCTTAGTACACCTATGACTGAATTTGGATTCCCCGGTTTGAAAGAGGGTGATCACTGGTGCTTATGCTTAGCACGTTGGAAGCAAGCATATGATTCTGGGAAAGCACCTCATATATATTTAGCTTCAACACATGAAGCATCGCTAGATTTGGTTTCATTGGAAGTCCTTCTGGGATTTGCAGTAGATGTTAACTAGCATAAACATTTTTGTTGTCGAATATTGAATACTTGTTGCAAAAATAATTAATAAACATAGTCCACTCCCTGTTAAGGAAATCAATCTGTGGGAGTGGCTTCTAGTAATTTTAATAATTTCATCAATTTTTACCTACCTAAACTAAAGGTAATCTAACCAAGTCCATTAATAATTAGTTACAATCTCGAACAATCTTTTAACCGATAAATATAATATCAAAAATAAAATAAAAATTTTTGGAATTAGGAGTGTCTTCATTTATATTAATTTATTTGTAATTATACTTTTCACACTCAGCAGCTGTCTCACTTCCAGTGCAAAGGAAATTTTGGATTCTGATACAAAAAATCTTCATCATCTGTCCGATGGCAGTTTTCAGAATAGACACACAAGTGCTATCAACAAATCTTTCATAGATTTAATTAAATGGAGATGGGAAAGAAATCAACCAGAACCTTTCAATTTTAAATTGTATAAAAATGATCCAAAATTTTTGAAAAGTAATCGAGAACTTCCAACACTTACATGGGTAGGGCACTCAACATTATTAATACAATATAAAGGTGTAAATATTCTGACGGACCCTCATTTTACGCAAAGAGCTTCACCAGTTAGTTTCGCTGGACCAAAGAGAGACACTCCTCCTGGATTGTCAATAGATGATTTGCCAATAATAGATTTAATCTTAATTTCTCACAATCATTACGACCACTTAGATAAAGTAACAATTAAATCAATAATTAAAAATCAGCCTGATAATCCTCCAAATATTTTTGTGCCTCTTAAACTAAAACAATGGTTCTTGGACTTAGGAATTACTAATATTACTGAGCTAGATTGGCAGGAAAGTATAAGACTTGGTGCATGGGAGGTTCACGCTGTACCAGTTCAACATTGGAGTGCACGAACTCCCTTTGATCGAAACAAAACACTTTGGGCTGGATGGGTTTTGGAAACGGAAGGATTCCGGTTTTTCTTTGCAGGAGACACTGGATATTCAAAAGATTTCAAAAATCTTGGTAAAAAATTTGGTTTGTTTGACTTAGCAGCAATACCTATTGGAGCTTATGAACCTAGCTGGTTTCATAAAAAAGCACATGTTAATCCAGAAGAGGCGGTAATGATTCACCAAGATATTAATGCTCGCTATTCTGTCGGTATCCACTGGGGAACATTTATCATGACAGATGAACCAGTGGAAGAACCTCCTAAACGACTTCTAGATGCACTTGAAAAAGCGGGAATTAGTGAGGAGAATTTTTTTGTCATGGAACATGGTGAAACGAAAGTACTAGACTTTTTGAAAAGGATTAATCAATAATAAATAAATCACCAAAATTAACTATAACATAGGATGTATTTCAAGATTAAAACTCATATGATATATTCGTTTCTGTACATGAATCACTAATTCTTGTGCAATTCTTTTTCTAGAGCCTAGTTCCAGCCAATTTTCCACAGTCAGACACCCTCTAAAAGCTGAGTCAGTTTATCCGATATGACTGATGAGGTGCTTTTATAGTAAACCCTAAGTAATTCCGGTTTTTGTTCGGCGGAGAACTTATTTCTTGATCTATTACGATTGTGCTCTGATTACTGATCAATTTATTTCAAAGCATGAACTCTATCAGCTATTCTAGTTACTTTATGGACACTTTACATCATCCCAGAATGTTGACTTGATTTTTGACATTGTGAAAAGCATTCGAACAAGAACCGAGATGGGAAAACTCTCAATCTCACCTACGGCCAACACGTATTGGCCAGTGTTATTTTTGTTATAAACACGGAGGTAGTATGTGCCCTCTTTGTAAAACCTGTTAGATTTGAATTTCTCTCCAATCTCTGGTCCAATCCAATACCACTTCTCTCCATGTTTTTCATACCATGCCCACCAGTTAAAGTTTTCACCATCTTTACGTTCTATCAGTTCAAAGTCCTTATCAAGTACTTCGAAGGAAAACTTTTTTGAAATTGGGCAATTATCTATTTTTGGTGCAGTGATGCCAGCATAAAATTCGAATCTCGTGTCGCTGTCGATTCGGTAGTAATGTGGTTCCCCCATGAGTTCTGAGAAGATTGCCTTGGATATTTCTGGCTCCTCGATAATGTAAGGAGATTTAGCGGTTCTACTCTCAGAGTTCAAAACAGGTTGATGTGCATCAACAGACAATGACGCTAGCATCAAATTAATGCTAATAATAATACGAATCATAATTTTTATTATAAGATGGTATATTTACTAAAATGTAGTTTAAATTAATCCAATAAATCAATCCCTTTATTTATGAAAATTCCCCATGGGACTCATAGTCAATAATGGATATTGCAAAATATAATTTAATAATATTACATGTTGAAAGATTTATTTTAAAGCGAATTTGTGTCGCAGTCCATAATTAATATGTTACGACTCTTTTGGTCTGCTCTGGTGGCGTGGTGTCCCATTTAGATATAAAAACAAAGATGATGAAATATTCAATAAGTTTTAGAATAATGTCATAGAATGATGTTTCATCGTACCACGCAACTTCAATGATCTCACTTACATTAATTGGTATGTCTGCTCATGGAAGAATCTCCTTGCCATCCCATGCAAAGCATTTACCGCTTTGCTTTGAAGTTAAGGTTGTTAATATTACCAATAGTTTTTGAACTGAATACTTAGGAGTAAACAGCTTGCCATCAGGCACATTCCCCTGAAAGGGCTTAGATAAATTGCTATCTACAGTTCCGGGGTGAAGTCCCACAATAATCGCTTTTTTATTACGTCTGCTAATTTCAATCGCCGCATTCTTGATTATCATATTCAGAGCTGCTTTGGAAGCACGATATGCATACCAACCACCAAGCTGATTATCAGAGATGCTACCAACACGTGCAGATAACGCAGCAAATACAGACCGTTTTTCTCTGTTCAATTTGGGAATAAAGTGTTTTGCAACCAAAGCAGGAACAATTGTATTTATCTCGAATAACCGATGAAACTTTTCAGCAGATAATCCTTTTAGCGATTTTTCAGGCATCAGTTCACCATCATGCAAAATCCCCGTGGCAACAATGACCATATCAAGTTGGGCCTCTCTTGATGCGACCAATGCTGATTTCTCAATCGAAGTTTCATCTTGATAATCAATCGTGTGGTATTTCACATTCAGCAACGCTTTTTCTTGCTGGTGGCGTGAAAAAACATGAATGGTTGTATTGGGATATGAGATAGCTAACTGTAGAGTAAATGCTCTACCAATTGCACCTGATCCACCAATAATCACAATGTTGTTAAACATCTTAAAACTCTCACTAAATTTTATATTTCTAAAGGTGGAGATGGCTCTTTAGGATGGTGATTAAAATTTAATAAATTAATTACTATAACTTTTCAGGGTACTGATCTTAAATTCAATACTAAACAGATATGCATAGTATTAGCTCTCATTTTAGTAAGATCCAACTTAATCTTTTCTTAAACATTAAAAGAATACCCTGAATATAGATATTTTCAGTTTTTATTCGTTCCTGTTCATAGTCGAGGCGGAGTTGGAGTCACCCGCATTTGTATGTTAAAATATTGATATTATGTTATCAATTTTATTTAATATTTTAATATGCCCACATTCTTACCCCCTAAAGATCAACCTTGTTAAGTTTTTCTCGTTGAAATATTCCACTCTACGAGTGTGTGCTTGTACTGAAGATTACTTTGTCATTTACATAATACCCCAGTTTAATCTTAAAATTTAGACTCCCTCAAAGTAAAACCCCCACACATTGTAATCCACTTCAAGTTCTGGTATTAATATTTAGTTGATATTGAGGAGAGGAGGAGGGAGAGGCGGGATTAACCGCCTCTCTTAATTATAAAGAATTAACTAATGAAGCAATAGAATATATCAGTATATATGTCACTAAAAGTAATTTGAATGTTCCGTCATCTACTTTCCTAAAAATATTATCTAATACAACTAGAATAATTTTAGTTTAATTCTTTAAATTTACTCAGCTCTTTGGAAGAATAACTGAATCAATTACATGTATTACACCATTACTTGCTTTAATGTCGGCTTGGGTAACAGAAGCACCATCAATTTTGAGGGTTTTACCATCCAACTTGATGCTAAATGAACTTCCTTGCAAAGTCTTTGCAGAATCAAGTGTGATAGCAGTTTTAGCCATTACTTCGCCGGCAACTACATGATATAGAAGGATATTTTTGAGTTTATCCTTGTTCTCTGGCTTAAGGAGACTTTCTACCGTACCTTCGGGCAACTTCGCAAAAGCATCGTCAGTAGGGGCAAAAACAGTAATTGGTCCCTTACCTTTGAGAGCTTCAACTAACCCAGCCGCTTTTGCTGCAGCAATTAAAGTATTAAAGACACCTGCTTTTGAAGCAACATCTACAATATCATGTTTTCCATGTGACATCGCAGATGCACTTGTTGCTACTAAGAAAATGGCAATTGCCACGTTTATTAACGTTTTCATTATTTCTTTCAAAATTAAGGTTTAAAATATTTGATATGTTTTCACAGATCAAAAATACATACATATTCATTTAAAGAATGCTTTTGTATGTAATAGTTTATTATATCAGATAGATAATTAAATAAAGCAGCTTATGCCAAGATTTATACTCATCCCATTATTTCCTTCAAAATTAAGGTTGTTTAATTAATGATTAGTATATTACTTAATCATAAATTAAACAAGACTTAATAATTTTTATTTGCAAATTTCTTAAATTGATGATTTATTATAATTATAAACTTTCGACATACATCATCCTGTCCAGATTCGCTGCACCAGACACTAAAACTGAAGATTTCATTGGCCTTCAAGGAGCTCGAGGATTGCCATCTTATCCTGTTTAATCAATAACTCCTCTATACCATTTTCATCGATAACAGAGGCAAACTTCCTCCATTTTTTATAAAGACGGATATTGTGCTCCGCTTCACGCACGGGATCTTCGTTTATCAGAAAGGTGTCGAAATAGATGTGACCTTGGTAATCAAGCCGTCGGAGCCAGTAAATGAATTCCAGAGTCATCCAGGGGTGAACGGTTCCGAGCGCTAGGTCATCTTCACAACCTGGTTTCACAAAACCATCATTTAACTGCACTATAAAATGCTTTCCCTCCTGTCCCTTCAAGACTGAAGTTTGAGCAGGATTTTCTGTTGCCATCAGACAGTGTCAAAAATCCAATGTCAGTCCTATGTTTTCACGTTCAATATCTCGTACTAAAAGTAATGCTGCACGTGTCGTGTTGTGGATAAAAAATCTCATCGGTTAGGTAGGTTTTGGTTCCAGCGAAATTTTAAGATCCGGAAATGTATCACATACAAATTGGAAGGCTGCGACACAGTGCTTCCACATCAAGTGATAGTCAGCCTGAAAAGAATAATCGTATCCATCATAGGCTGACCAGACGACTAATTCCTTGGCATCAATCGCTCTCGCCAATTCGCCTGCATTCAGAACAAGGTCTATGTCAGCTTTGCGTTTGCTGGATTCAGGGTGAGTAAATGCCCCGTTTTCAAACTCATGGGTAAACCTCGTACAAACTGCTCCAGTCCGGAGAGAAGCCAAATCCAAAGCCCTTTTCACCTTTTCAGTTGTATATACTTTCAAATGCTGTGGGCAGTTGAAATCAACAAGGTTGAGCCCTTCAATGGCCCCCTGACGAGCGATCCAGTCCAAAGATCTCTACGAGAACTCATCGAGTTTAGACGAGAGGCAAATAGTGGGAACTAATTATTTTGATCTATCATAGTATTTTATTTTCTTAATAAAGGATTTGGTTTGAAGTAGAACCCAAGTAAAAGAATAGGTATTAAGATGAAGCAGAATTTTCAGGCTGGAAAGTGTTTTGTCCCCCCGTCCAAAATGGGAAGTTATTATACTAAACTGAACGTCGTCCCAAGGCAGTAGCGATATGTCTAATAGTGTTGTACCATTTAGCCAATGTTTTACCACGTTTTTCAGGACTAAGTCACTAATAAATAAAATTTTCAAATTATTCACAAGCGGTCATTCAGAAAGAATAACGTGCTTCAAAAAAAAGACGATCGTTTTCATTCAAACTTTGAAAATAGGCATTGTCTCCAGTTTGATAGAGCATCACACCTCCCGTGACGGAAAACGCGTCCATCACATCATATTCAAGCGACATGCGATTAAGTCCACCGTCCTGTCCACTTTTGCCAATCATCATCCCAAACATGCTCAGGTGCAGGGTCTGGTTGATGTAATCCTGCATAAAACTAATTGTAGTGGCAATTCTATCTTCCAGTTGAGAATCTGGTGCTGCTTCCAATGTTACATCAAAATCATTGATATGCTGTACTCCAAATTCCAGGATCAGCGAAGTATCGTTCCAGCCGGAATACTCTGTGCCTACTAGAGCATCTGTCCGTGAAAATGTTTTATCTGTCACCAGCGCAAACTCCATCCCCTGCAACTTTGCGGCTTCCGCTTTCCAGATGAAATTTCCGGAAGGAATACTCAAAGTCGCTCCGCCCATGGTTAAACGACTATGTCGCTGTTCAAGTGTCGGAACTGCTCCTACTCCGGGAATGATAGTTATTTTAGTGATTTCAAAATGCGAGCTATCGTCGAAATACTGTGCCCAGTGTATAGACGCATCCCAACCGCTAAATGTGCCGATCAAAGCCAATCCGTATTCCGTATTTTCAGTGGAACTTTCCGGAATAACTTCAGTTATTATTTGCGTTGACGGATTATAATCGCTGCCGAAAGGTGGGGATTTATTGAATTCAATTTGATGAACCGCCACTGCTTCTAGTTTAAAATCTCCCAGATAATAATCGAGTTTTGTCATTGCAATCGGCAAGCGGATGTCTTCCAGATCAGTCATACCGAATTCCCGGCTGTCTGTTGGATTGAGTACGTCCACAACTCTTAAACTGTTTGCTACTCCCCAAGCCAAAATCTGCTTGCCGAGTTTGATATCCAAACTTCCGAAGAGGCTGCCTTCCAAATAAAATTCCCGCAGTTCCGTTTCCTTTTCCAACTCGCTCAGCACTTCTTCCGAAAAAGTTTCTCTGTCTTTCATTCCGTAAGCTAAATCATAAAATGCTTTTCCGGAAATTCGTGTTTTCCAGTTTTCACCGAGTTTTGCATCCCAGGTCAAGGAAAAGTAAGGCCGCAGTTTCGTCAATCCGCTCCAATCAGCTTGTGTCGCGTCAGCAGGTGCTTCTTTGGCGTAACTGTAACTTGCACTAAATCCAGTGCTTCCGGAAAAACCGCTAAAGGCTTGCTTCCAGCTTTCCTCTTCTTCAGTAGCTTCAGTGTCTTCTGCAGATCCGCTTTCATCCGTCCCGTCATCAAATCCGGAAAGCGCGTCATCTTCATCGGCGGATGCCTCATCGTCAAATCCGAAAAGCGCATCTTCAAGTCCAGAATCCTCCGATGCTTCCTGTGCTAAAATTCCACCTGGATTTCCGAATCCTATTAACAACACAATCACGTAAATCAGCTTGGTTAATGCCAGTTTTAGATTACTCGGTACCGAAATAGAATCCACCAAAAATGTGTTTGGAGTTGCTCTTTGAAACTTATCAACTTTGCTTTTAAGCGCCTCAGTGCATTTTTCCATTTTTATAATCCTTTTTCCAGTCTCCGGATAGTAAACAAGTCCTCATTTACTTCTTGCTGATTAAACTTAATATTTTTTTGATTCAGGATTGTTTTGTGTAGAGTTTTCTTGCCTGATTTGGTGGTCACATGTAGTTCG
>Ga0209403_10003327_pt1 | contig 18286 bp, 13 predicted proteins | sample ArcticOcean_MG_C_8_FD_187440 | JGI IMG/M metagenome (GOLD analysis project Ga0209403, IMG submission 187440) | Marine microbial communities from western Arctic Ocean - ArcticOcean_MG_CB11_86 (SPAdes) (version 2) | ecosystem: Environmental > Aquatic > Marine > Oceanic | place: Arctic Ocean... | reverse complement strand
TTCATCACAGACGTCACGTGAGGGTGTTGATTTTCGGTAGCTGTGGTAGGGATTATAGCGTAGTTTTCAACTGGCAAGAGAAACACGCGTTTAACGTTCGACCTTCCAGATCCAGACGGAATTGTCGTCGCTGCCAGTTGCCAGGGACAAGCCGTCGGGACTCCAGGCAACGCCTCTCACCGGATGAGTGTATCCACGAAAGGTGGAGAGGGCCTGGCCGGTCGCCGCATTCCAGACTTTCGCTGTCTTGTCCTGACTCCCGGTGGCAAGTGTGCTTGCATCAGGACTCCAGACAACGCATTCAATCCGCTTGGTATGGCCCTTGAAAGTGCGGAGCGGCTTTCCCGTCTCGAGAGACCAGGTGATTGCCGTGTTGTCGCGGCCAGCACTTGCAAGCTGGTTACTGTTGGACCCCCAGCCCACACTCTCGATCGCCTCGGTGTGCCCGGCGAATTCTCGAGAGGGTGAACTCTGATTGGCATTCCAGATGCGAAGGATGTTGTCAAATCCGCCACTCGCCAGGTATTTCCCGTCAGGACTCCACTGCACGCTAATGACCAGGTCGGTGTGCCCCTTGTAGGTCCTGAGCAGTGTGCCGTCGTCGGCGTCCCAGACCTTGACCATCTTGTCCTGGCTGCCGGTGACCAGCTTGGAGTCGTCCGGACTCCAGTCGACCCCCATCACCGCATTGACATGCCCCTTGAGCGTGGCAATCAAGGCCCCTGTCCTGGCGTCCCAGACTTTCACGGTCCCGTCATAACTTGAACTGGCAATCCGGGCACCGTCGTGGCTCCAGTCGACGCAATAGACATAATTTGTATGGCCTGAGAGAGTGCGTATGGTCTTCCCGGTCGCTGGATCCCAGATCCTGGTCGTTTTGTCTATCCCTCCACTGGCGAGCCTTGTGCCATCGTGGTTCCAGGCCACGCTGATCGTCGTTCCCTGGTGGCCAAGCAAGACGCTGGCTGGTTCTTGGCCCGGCGCGGACGAGAGGCTGGAGAGACAGAGAAGATAGGTGACAGCCTGTGCCACCGTTGGAATTATGCGGTGCATTGTGTCTCACACTTACTGTTGGCCCGTTAGAGATCAGGCTTTGAGGTGAAAATAGCTGTGGATGTGAGGCTGTCCGCGAAAATACCAAACCATCTCCGGGCCTTCGATTTGCCAGGTATCCCAGACCTTGTCGGATCCGACGTCGTATTTGCCATCGTAATAGGAGACATGGAGTTGGTCGATCAACTTCTTGTTTCGGATCGTATCGAGCGTGGCCGATACATCTCCTTGACGGAACATGGCCATCATTTTGCCCATGGTTGTGAGTAGTAAGTCCTGTTGATCCTGGCTGAGCTCGGAACAGCTGAGGCCGGGAAGCCCGGTTTTCTTCTTCGTGATCACGGTGGTCGGTTTTTCAGCGCGAGGCTCGGTAGATGCCAGGGCCTGTTTTTGTTGTGTTCCATCGAGGCCCTGGACAAACTCGTTAAAGATTTTCCCCTGGTACCAGTAGGCGTTGCCCGGATGATCTTTCGTTTCGTTGAAATCCTCGGGGAAGTGGCCGTAGAAAATCGGTGCCCCGCCAAAACCGAGTCCCTTGTCGCTATGCACGTTGCAGCGGCGAGTCACGTGATGGCCCGTGTAGATGAACTCAAAATCCTCGTCCTCGGGCGTTCCAAAGAAGCCCACCGACGGGGCGTTCTTTTTGTCACCATACTGGTCACCTTTGACCTGCTTGTTGACCGCGTCCCGATGCTCGGGAGTGTGCAGGGAGTCGAAGATGGCCTGGATCAGCTGACGCTGGTCGGCGTTGAAAGTCGTGGGGATTCGATGTTCAGGATGGATGTACCACCAGTTGCTGATGTACTGGCGGCGCTGGTGATCGCGGGGTAGGCAGATCTTCTGTCGTTGCTCATCGCTGAGGTTCTTGTAGAGTTGCATTGAGAGCGAATCGCCCGGCGACGCGGCGCCGAGAGCGAGGCTTGAAAACGTATCAAGCGGTGCCAGGGCCAACAAAGCGGTGCTGGCGCTGGCCGTTTTCAGGAGATCACGGCGGTTTACAGTCTTCATGCTCTTCTCCGATGCCCGTACATACGCTGTCTGGGAGAGTATAACCTAAGCGGCAAGGGATTTGTCCGTAGACCCTGATGCGAGCTTAACGCAGCGCGACGCTTCGGGAATATCCTAAGACTGAAAGCAGAATGAATGAGCATGCTGCTAGTGGATAGGGTCAATCACTGCACTCCCAATAAGAGTGCTTACTGGTGTAGTGCCTGTGAATGTCATAGCCAGTTTGAGATCACCTGCAGCCAAAGTACGGATTCTACCGGGACCCGAACGAGCACTGAAAACTATCGCTGTCATGAGTGCGGCGGCCGCATGTTCTGCCCGCGAGTCGTGGTGAGATGGCCTCATGGCTTGCTCGGATTTGGATTGTTCGCCGTTGTTCTGGTGCCCCTGATGGATTTGCAGTTTGACTTTGGGGTCGACGGTCTGATCCCCTGTTCGATCGGATTGGGTGTTTTCTTTGGCGCGCTCGGCTTTTGGATGGGCCTTGAATTAAGGAAGTGGAAAGCCTGGCGTTTTAAGCAGGCAATGAAAACTCCATCTGAATTGGCCAGGGAGGCAGAAGCACATCCTCACCAACCGGTCTATCGTGATTCGGAGACTGATTTTAATGCGTGGGCCGAACAGTTTATGAGTAGAGAGAAACTGCGAGAACTTCACGCCGAACATGGATGCGAGTGGACTGGTATGGATGAAGTGCCGGCCGTCAAAAGCCATTAGTGTTATGACCCCGACCGCAAGTATTCGTATGTCACGTTTTATGTCTGCCTGGTCACAGCAGTCTTGTTATTTGCACTTGGAAAGTGGCAACAAGGGAGTCGCGACGTAGACCACAACGAGCACCATGCGCCCCACCAACACGAGGCCCACTAACCTTCGACAGCCACGGTGTAAGCCGCAGGGAATCGTAGGTTCTTGCATCGGTTTGATGCTGGCGACAGCAGCAACCGTATTCTGCTGTCGCCATCTCTGTAATCAAGCGAGTGCGATAGTTAATTCACTCAGTCTTCTTCTACGAAGATAACGCCCGAGACTATCATGGCCAGGATGCCGATGATGGTCAGAAAGAACCCGTAACTGAAGCTCATTGCGTCACTTGCGGGCATGGGGCCAGCTATCAATGATGCGCCGGCGAGAATTCCAAGAGCCACATAGTTGCGTTTCTGATGAAGAAGCCCGGCTGCAATCACACTTGCAAGGAGGGCGAACAAGAACGAGGAACCGTTCTCCGTGTCGGTTGCCCAATCGTATCCAGAAAGTGACAGGTCCGGCATTTCTTCACCTGTCAGTTCGGCCAGCCGTTCTACCACGTCGCCCATGGGTCCCAGGTCTGCCTTGACCCAGGGGAGGAAAAAGGCGAGCACGACGACTCCCGCACAAATTCGAGGTATGTGATCACGCATAGAAGTCCTCCTTAAGAAACACCCAAAAGCCGTCGCGCCCGTACTTGCAACAGTTAGCTGTCTGCTTGCTGAGCGACGAGTATGTCATGAAGTACTTCTCCACGGACATCGGTCAAGCGGAAATCGCGGCCCGCATGACGGTACGTTAATCGTTCATGATCCAGGCCTACCTGGTGTAGTATTGTCGCATGCAGATCGTGCGTGTGGGCAGAGTTCTCTGCTGCCATGATGCCGTATTCATCGGATCTGCCGTAGACCATGCCGCCTTTCACCCCGCCACCGGCCATCCATGAAGTGAAACATAAATTGTGGTGTTCCCTGCCGGCGTGATTCGCATTGGTATTAAATGGTGTGCGGCCGAACTCCGAGGTCCAGACCAGCAGTGTCCTCTCAAGCATGCCACGCTGTTTCAAGTCACGTATGAGTCCCGCAAGCGGCTTGTCAATGTTTTTTGCCAGCCGGGCGTGGTCTGCCATGTTGCCGTGCGAATCCCAGTTACTGTTTGAGCCGACATCGATCAGCTCAATAAACCGTACGCCGCGCTCTGCTAACCTTCGTGCCATCAGACATTGCCAGCCAAATCCTGACGTGTCGGCACGTTCCATGCCGTACATTTGCAGCGTCTTCTGGGTCTCGCCAGACAGGTCAAACGCTTCCGGAGCTGCCTGCTGCATCCCAAAAGCGGTCTCGAACGACTGTATCCGGGCATTGATCGCCAAGTCGACGGATCGGCTTTGCTGGTGACTGCGATTAAGGCGTCTCAGTAGCCCCAATTCCATTTGTTGTTGTCGACGGGACGCAACCCTGGGAGTGACGTTGGGGATGGGGTCTTTCCCCGGCATGACATGGGTGCCTTGATGACATCCTGGCAGGAAACAACTGCCCCAGGTCTGCGCACCGGCGTAGGGAGCAGCAGGTGCCAGCACCATGAAAGAGGGCAGGTTCTGGTTTTCCGTACCCAGACCATAACTAACCCATGAACCAACACTGGGGCGCGCAAACTGTGCTGAGCCGGTATGGGCGGCAAGTGTCCCCTTGTCATGTCCGTCGCTATCACAGTGCATGGCATTGAGTACACAGATGTCGTCAATGACCTCTCCAATATGGGGGAAGAGATCGCTGACCCAGATTCCGTTCTTGCCATATTGTTCGAAGTTCCAGCGTGACTTAATCAAGTGCCGGGTAAACTCACCTGACTTGTTGAGCCAGCGCGAGGCAACGATAGACTTGCCATGATCTTTCGTTAACTGGGGTTTGTAATCGAAGGTGTCGACATGGGAGACGCCTCCGGTCGCATAGATAAAGATCACGCAATCAGCTGCCGAGGGAAAATGCGCGGGCCGGGATGCGAGTGGATCTACCGCCTGGGCCTGCAGGTTTCCACACATGCCGGCGAATGCTGTCATGGCAAAGCCACCGGAGGCACTTTTCAGGAATTGTCGGCGATCGCTGCTAAATGGAAGCGTCATGATGAATTCGTATGTGGCTAATCGACAAACAGAAAACTATTGCTAGTTAGAATTACGCGGGCTAAACCCGACCAGGCCTGATCTTCGGAGGCGGGCTGATTGTGGTCGGAAAACTTCTGGCTGTACGTCGTCACGAAGTCTACGGCCGTATCGAAATCTGACTTGCTTGGCTGTCTGCCGTGCCCTAATTCAAATGCCAGGCGTACACGTTGTTCGGTCGTTTTTTCTGCGGTGACGATTCGCTTTGCCAGGCCGTCCGCTTGATCGTGAACGAATTTGGAGTTCATCAGGAAGAGTGCCTGGGTTGGCGTGACAGTCGGTTGACGTTTGCCAATGCTCACATTTGGGTCTGCGGAATCGAACAGCTCAAGGTAGGGATTACGTCGATTCCGCTGTTGCATTAAATAGACGCTACGCTGGTTTGACTGATAAACCGCGTGAAAGGGATGATGAATCGTAAATCCCCATGTGTTTACATCGGGGAAAGGATGAGGTCCCGGTTTGCTATGGTCGAGATTTCCACTTACCGCCAACATGGCATCTCGCATGGATTCGGCATCCAACGCACGTCGCGTATATCTCGAAAGGAGACTGTTCTCGGGATCAATTTGTAATGATTCCGATTGGTTGACGCTGGAAAGCTGGTAGACGCGTGACCGCATCATGACACGGTGCAAATGTTTGATGGACCAGTTGGCTGCGATGAACTCTGCAGTCAGCCAATCGAGCAGTTCCGGATGTGTCGGCCTGGCTCCGCGGAATCCAAAGTCACTTGGGGTAGAGACGATTCCACGGCCGAAATGCCATTGCCAGACCCGGTTGACGAGGACACGTGCGGCCAGCGGTTTCTCGGGTCTTGTTATCCAGTCGGCAAGTTGTAGTCGACCGCTCCCCTTGTCTTCAGCCGGTAACTGGTCCGCGCCAAGGACCTCCAGAAAACGTCGTGGCACCTGGTTTCCCAGTTTGTCAGGTTCACCGCGTAGTTGAATGTGAGCGTCAACCGGCTCGCCCTCATGCACGCCGTAGGCGACTTCGTAGGGTGGAGTTTCCGACAACGTTGTTTCTTGTTTCTTCAACTGGGCCAACTGGGCATCGATTTCAAGAATGCGTCTCTTGTCGGCCTCTGTTTGCACTCGCGCCATGACCTCAGGGCTGTCAGGTGGAGCGAAAGGTGTTTCCAGAAGGCCAATGTTGTCGAGATCCCGAGCACTTGCCGGGCCTGACACGTGCCCGGTTCCATCGCAGATAAAGCAATCAGCAATGCCATTCCAGTTAGGTGCCGTCTTTTTGTGGGTGAAGTGAGTCAGGTCACCGGGTGCTCCGACGACTCCCGCATAGGTCTTCTCCTTGGGGTTGATGACGACCTGGAGCGTGTACCATTTCCCGGTTTCGAGCAGGCGAAGGTTTTCCCATTTGGCGCCATTTCGAATAGCAAAGTGCGTTGGTGTCACGCTGAATTCGACGGCCAGCGACTGTACCACGCCCTGCCCCAGGTAAAAGCGGTAGGCCCCTTTTTGAGTGGCTCCAGCCTGGGTGCGAAAGTCGATGTTGAAGGAGATCGTTTTATTGCTGACGGCCTTGAGTCGATTTGGGAAGACGTAACGAATGCCGTCGGTGTTTAGTCCACTGCCCAAGTGAACACCGCGTGTTCCCTTGGGGTGCACATTGCGATAGGGGCTTTGCGACTCTTCCCGAACTTCCACCGGGCCCGCACAAACCCACGGGGATTTCAATGGCGCGCTGAGTTCTTGTGCTTCCATTCCGAGGTCGAATGCACCGGCGACCCGGTTATCGTCTGTTTCCCCACGTTCCAGTTGAAGCAGGGCGCTTTGCCTGCTGAGAGAAGCCAGTTCCGCTTTTCTGCTGGCCTCAAGCTGCCTGGCTTCTTCGGGAGGCACAAGTGCCGGGAACTGGGAGGGGCGTTTTTGTTCTTCACCGCCAGGGAAAGCCCAGATGGTGCTCTGCATGATCCCGTACAGCGCGTAATAATCCTCGGTGGATATCGGGTCATACTTGTGGTCATGACAGCGGGCGCATCCAATCGAAAGTCCTAGCAGTGAACGACCTAACGAATCAATCGCGTCGGCAAAATCCAGGTGCTGGTAGTCTGGTGATGGTTTGTATCCATAGCGTTTGCCAATCGCCAGGAAACCGGTTGCGGTGACACGTGACGCATAAAGTGTTTTCGGGCCCGTTGTTGCGATAATGTCGCCGGCAATTTGTTCACGCAGGAACTCATCGTAGGGCTGGTCGGCGTTAAAGGCGTTGATGACCCAGTCACGGTACTTGACGGCCTCCCGAACCGGGTAATCGGCACCGTCACCGGCCGTGTCTGCGTAGCGCGCGACGTCCAGCCAATGGCGCCCCCAGCGTTCTCCGTAGGCTTGCGATTCAAGCAGTCGATCGATGACTTTGTGGAAGGCATTCGCCTCACCGTCGTTAAGAAAGGCGTGGATGTCCTCGGGGGTCGGCGGCAGGCCAGTGAGGTCAAACGTGGCGCGTCGAATGAGTGTTCGCTTGTCTGCAACTGCTACCGGAGACAATCCTTCCGAATTGAGCCGGGAGAGAATGAAGTGGTCGACAGGTGTCCAACTCCAACGTGCAATTGACTTTGACGTTGGCGGCGTGGGCCGCGTTGCCGGCTGGAAAGACCAGAATGTGTCCGCCTGCTCCAGTGTCAATTTTGCGAGAGATGTGATGGTGGTCTGGGGTGGAGCGTTGGCCCCGGCTTTGATCCACTTTTCAAGGGCGAGAATTTCTTGTGGACTTAGTTTCTTCCTGCCGGGTGGCATTTGCAGGTCAGGATCGGTCTTTCTGACGGCCCGCAGGAGAGAGCTGCTCTCCGGTTTGCCGGGGGTGATCACGGGGCCGCCAAGGCCACCTTTTCCCCAGTGCTCCGGTGAATCGAGCCTGAGTTCAGATTCCTGTTTCTCAGCGCCGTGGCATTTCAGGCAGTGAGTTATCAGGAGTGGGCGAATTGTGGATTCGAAGAAATCGGTATTCGACTGTGCCTGGGCGTTTGGGACGCTCATGACGCAGGCCAGCCAGAGTGCTAGCGGGAATGCGGACTGGAAGTGTAGATGGCGCATGAGTGATCTGGGTATTGAATGTGGCTTTATGGAGTCGTACAGGTGGGCAGTAGTATTCGTGGCAGCACTGTGCCGCTAGCTGTTGGCCACAAGGCCGAGGCAGGTTCAGTTGGCACCAGCTACCACGGTCCGGCAGAAACTATTCGACCGTCGTGACATGTTCGGAATGCACTTGGGTTCCTCCCAGGTCAATCACTTCAATCATGATCGTGCGAAACAGCTTGCCCGCTTCTTGGTCAATCAATATCACTCGCGACCATGTTGCAATGGGATCAGGAGCCCCGGAAACCTCGTCGGGATCCTGCTTGAGAAACACCATTGCGTCATATTCGAACCGATGTAATTCACGACCGTCAACTTCTTCGGTTCCCTTGTACTGGACAACGTTCGAAATTTCCGCGACGCGGTCTCTTTCAGGGTTAGGTTTCCATTCATAAACCTGGTCCCACTCATCGCCGGCCACGATTTCCTGTTCGGGTAATTCGAAGAAGGGAAAACCGATTCCCTGCTGACCGCCAGCGTCAGAAGGTACACCCGCCTGCATGATTGGATCATCTGCCAGCATTTTTTCAAACTTCTCCCCAAGCTGCACGTCGGTCAGCTTTCCCTGTCGCGTCATCGTCACGGTCATCTCGGTCGCTTTCCAGGCGTCCATGCGAGGCTTGAGCGTGCCACTAATAAAGGGGTTGTCAATGCTGCCCCCTTCCTCGCTGTCATATTCGACGTCCACCTCGCCATCACCATCGCGGGCCCGGATTTCGTATCTCTGGCCAGTGATCTGAATCGTGTATCCCGTGCCACTCGCTTCGAGGACTTTCCAGTCGAGGAAAACATCCGCGTTGATAATTAATTCCTGGCCGTCCGGCGTCTTGATTGTCTGGGTCGTCCGGCGAGTTTCGGTAAAGACGTCCCCTGCGTTAAAGTTGTAGTGGAAGGAAACCCCTTCCTGACCGGATTGTCCATTACTGGAAGTTCCCGACGGGATGCCCTTGTCGACCTGAGGGAATCGATCGTCCGGTTCTTCCGATTGGCATCCTGTCATGACGGTTGCCAGGCAGACAGAACAAATCAGGACAAGGTTCTTCATTAGGTCACTCCGCGATACGGCACCATGTGAGCGCTAGTCGGACTCGGCTGCTTCAGATGACAGCAGGGACTCAGCTTCTGTAAGTAGTGTATCCAGCACCACGCGGTCTTGCCATGGAACTTCTTGCCAGGCAACCTGCTGCTGTTTGGCGCGAGCCCAAGCGGCAAAAAAGGTGAGTGCTGCGGAATCCCCTTGGCGAGCCTCGCTGAGGGCCAGCAGCCCCCAGCAGTGAATTTCCAGGTTCGAGCGCGGTCGGTAATCGGCAAGGGAGCGAGGTTGCTCCTCGTATTCCTCCGGCTTGGCTAGTGTTGCGCGAAGCACGTGAATGGCAGACTCGTAATGGCCTAATCGATACAGCACACCGCCGTGTTGACGAGCTGCGGCCAATGACAGAGCTGGTTCTTCAGTATCTTCGTCTACTCTCTTGAAGTCCTCGTTGTCGTTTGTCTCTGCCGTTTCATTCAGCAGCATAGGGAAGCTTTCGGCGTCTACCCGGGCTTGTAGAAGTTGCTGGGTGAGTGGTGAGAGGCAGAGGGTCCAGGCGGTTCGGCGGGCGGCGTCTTTGAGACTGAATTGCTCGGCCATCTGTCGGCAGAGTTTGACAAAGCCGGCGGCGTTTTCACTTTCCAAGAGTGCCAGGGCAGCGTCTTGCCAAACCACAGAATTCGCGGCGCCCTTTTCGGTTGCCATTAGCAGTGCTGCAGCTGCCTCTTCCATCTGCCCCATCGATGCCAGCGCATGGGCGGTGAGCGAATGTGGTTCGGGGCTCTCGGGCAACAGTCTGCCCATCTGTTCCGCATGGCGGATCACATCGGGCCACAGTTCGCTGGAGCGGCAGCGGGTGGCCTGGGTCCGGTACCAGGCGAAACGCCGCTCCGTTGTCGTTTCCGTTTGGCGCTTCGCCAGCAATGTCTCCAGTTCCGCTGCCGGGATCGGTACGAGGGCACCGCTGTCATCGATCCTGGAACTGGTGGCGAGGCCGGCTGCGGCCAGTACATCGTCGTCTGTCTCAAGCGATCGTGTGCCGCGCAGTTGCCAGATCTTGGTCACTCCCGAAGCGTCAACGCTGACCAGGTGCGAACTGTCGGGTGAGAAGTCGACAAAAACGACCGCTGCCTCGTCATGTTCGAGTGGTGGCGTGAGCGGAATTCCGGTACTGGAATCCCAGATGCGTGCGGCTCCCCCGGATGGCGTATGGCTGGCGGTGGCCAGGAGGTTGCCTGAGCGGCTGAAGCAGGCATGCCGGACATCTCCCTGGTGCTGGAGTGGCGGCGTGATCGGTTTCCCGCTCAGCAGGTTCCAGCAGCGGGCAGTATTGTCGGCGCTGGCCGTCAGTAATCGCGTACCGTCGTGGTTGGCGCAAAAAAAGTGGATCGTCTCCTTGTGTGCCATTTCGTCGGAGAGGACTTTGGCGCCGCCGGGTGGGCCAGCTTCAAGCGTGAGCAAGAAACTCCCTTTCCTGTTGTGGTCGAAGAGGACCAGCATACGTTCTTCTTCGTCGATTCTCCCCACCAGTCGCATGTCCTTTGGAACGCCGAGACGTTGGCTGGGGTTAATCAACGGGCCGTGATTCTGGACTTTCGTGCCGATGGAGGTTGTGCCAGGATCGATGCCGGGATGATTCTCCAAGTCAACGCCCGAGGTGTCGACGCCAACAGTGATATAGGGAGCTACGCTCTGGAAAACGTAGAATACCCGCTGGCCCGCCTTCGTTTTCGTCATTTCGGCCCGCACAAAAGTTTCCAGAGCGGTGTGCTTTTGGAAGACGATTTTCTGAGAACGCAGGTCCCAGATATCAATCCAGCCGTCGGTTGAGGTGACCAGCAGGCTGTCCTTCACGGACGAAAACCGCAGCTGGCCAATTCGCTGAGTGTTCTCCTTGAGGTTGAAAGTAGCAAAACCAGCCGGATCATTCAGGCGAATTGGGCGGGGTGGGTCAGCCGAAAAATCCCAGCCGAAAAGCTGTTTGTCAGATGCAGCAATCATCACCGTGCGATCCGGATTCCATTCGATGTGGATGAGGTTCTCCCGCAGGTCGGGAATATCGAAGCGGTCCACCACGCTGCCGTCCGTCAGCCGTCGTCTTACAATGCCACTGGCTGAATAGGTGACCAGGTGCTTCCCATCGGGTGCCATATCAGCTCTGGCTATTTCGGGCGAGGTTTCCGTCACGACCGGATTCAGTTGGTCACTTGCCAGGTCCCAGATCCGAACGGCGCCGCCAGTTGGTTGTTTGATTCTGACACCCGTACCGGTCAGGATGCGGCGACCGTCCGGATGAAATCGACATGCCATTACCGGACCATGGTGCCAGAGTGGTTGGCCGACAGGTCTGCCGGTTGTCGTATCCCAGACCTGGACGGTCCGGTCATAGCTGCTGGTCGCCAGCAATGAGTCGTCGGGGCTGAAGGCTGCCTCGCTGGGAATGGCCTTGTGCTGTAAAGGGGCGAAAAGCAATGCTCCGGTTGTGGTATCCCATAGCCGAACACGCCAGTCTCGCGATATCGTTGCCAGCTGGCTGCCCCTGTGATTGAACTTGATACCGAGTACGTTTCCCTCATGCGGTAGTGGTTCCCCGAGTGGACGTCCGGTATTGCCATCCCAGAGCCGGGCGGTGTCATCAAAGGACGCGGAAGCCAGAATCGTCCCATCCGGGCTGAATTTCAGATCCTGGATGAACGATCGATGGGACATCGGGCTGCCAATACGCTGATGTGTCTGGCCGTCCCAAAGGTAAATCTGACCGGTGTCCGTTCCACTGGCAATCCGGCTACCGTCGGGGCTAAATACCGCCTTGCTGACAGGATCGTTATGTTCCATGGCGGGGCCGACCTGCTGACCCGTGGCGGCATCCCAGAGGCGGGCCGTGCTGTCCTGGCTGGCGGTCAGGATCATCGTTCCATCAGGACTGTATTCGACAGACCTGATCGGGCCAGCATGCTCGATTTTCCAATCGAGTTTTTGCCGACTGCTGAGATCCCAGGCGCGGATCAGACCGTTGAGGCGGAAGAGCAGCCTTTCGACAATCATTCCCTGATCCATCACTGCTCGTCTCGCTTCTGCGGTTTGCTCGACATTTTGCACCACGATCAGCTGCTGGCCGTTGGGCGACAGTTCAACCAGGCTGGGACTCATCCCGGTATTGATCGGGTCCATCAGCGGTTGCCCGTCTTCAGGATTCCAGAAGTAAAGACGGCTGCTGGTTCCGAAAGCTAGCAGCATCTGAGCGTCCGGAGTCAAGCGGATTCCGCTGACCCGCGAGGCGGGAATCGGGAGGTGAAATGTCGGCTGGGGGGTATTCTGAATGAGAATCTCCCAGGACTGTTGTGACATCGACCACCCCGTTCCGGCTGTGTCCTGCTTGTTGCGCAGCTCATTGGCAAGCCAGGGGATGGCGTCGACCGGGCTGCGTTGCTGCAACATGTCCGAGAGGACTTGTGTCACACGTCGCTGGCTGGCTTCTGCCGTGGTGAGTGCCGCTTCCGCTTTTTCTTTCGAGGCCGTGGCAGATTGTGTTTGAATTTCCGCCAGCTGGCGTTGGGTTTCGGCATCGCCTAAAGCGGTTCGCAAGGTGGCATTCTTGAGCGATCCCCAAATCAAGATAAACAACAATGCACATCCACTGACGGCGATCATGCCTGCCAGGGCCGGTCTTCGCCGGGCCCATTTGCGGGTCCGTTCCCAGGCCGACACAGGCCGCGCCTGGATTGGCTTGCCATCGCTGTATCGCCGCAGGTCTTCCGCCAGTTCTGCTGCCGTTGGGTAACGCCGGTCCGATTCCTTTTGCAGTGCTTTCAGACAGATTGTCTCCACGTCGAGCGGCACTTTGGGATTCAGTCGGCGAGGAGGAAATGGATCTTCGGAGACAACCTGTATCAGCGTGTCGACGGCTGTCTCTGCCTGGAACGGGGGCCTGCCGGTTAACAGTCGGTAGAGGATCGCACCGAGGGCGTAAACATCCGTGGTGGGACCGATACTCCCCTGTTTTGAGCCAGCTTGTTCTGGTGCCATGTAGCTGGGGGTTCCCATCACCGAGCCACTCTTGGTTTGCTGGCTATCGTCATCGAGCCGTTTGGCGAGCCCGAAATCTGTGATCTTAGGGTCGCCGTCGGCTGTTATCAGGATATTGGCGGGTTTGAGATCGCGATGAATGATTTGCTGGTCATGGGCCGCCTGGATTGCGTCACACATCTTGATGACCAGCCCGGCTGCGTGGTCAGCGGCTAACGGATCGCCACCGGTCAGGTCGTCCAGGTTGCCGCCGTCAACAAATTCCAGTGTGATGTATGGCTTGTCGCCGTGGTTGCCGACGTCATAGATCTGCACAATTCCGGGATGTTGCAACTGAGCGACCGCCTCGGCTTCAATCTGAAAGCGGTTCATGTCCTCCTCGGAAGCGTGTATGCCGCTGAGGATCATCTTGACCGCCACGATTCGTTTGAGCTTGCGTTCGTGTGCCTTGTAGACCACGCCCATGCCGCCCCGCCCCAGTTCGCCGAGAATGTCGTAGCCGGGAAGCGTCTGGCCGCCAATCACAATCGACTCCATGCCAGCCATTTCTGACGACACGGTGCCTCCCTGGCTGCCCGAAGAGTTGGATGGATGCTGAGAACCGGGCGCGATTGTGGCCATCTCCTTCGCCGAACTGGTGTCCTCGACGGCATCTGGCGGGCCGAGGATGATCATCGGCTCCTCCTCAGTCGGCATGATGGTCTGCATGTCCTGGCCGCTGGTTTCACTCTCTGGCGGTGGCAACTGGGGACGAGTCTCCCCGGCCTGGAGGCCCCGATCCGTCTCCGCAGCCGGCGTCGCGATCAACTCGGCCAATTCGGTATCGGTGATCAAGAGGGAGAATCGCTGGCAGTAGTCGTCGATCGTTGGCTGCATTCCCAGTTTGCGGCGTGCGTCTAATTCGGCCTGCAGTAATTCAGCTAGGCACTCCGGCGTACGGAGCACGCGAAATCGCTCCAGGTACTCTTCCAGCTTAGGTGGCGAGTTTGTGCCTTCCTGTTGCGAAGCGGACCATGAGTATTGCAGCTCGATGTGGATCAGCTGGAGCAGCGTGAGGAGATTGGAAGGATCGTCCAGGTTGGGCAGTACCGATTCGATCGGCAACGGTGAGCCGTTTGACCAGGCCAGCTCAAATACCTGGCGGGTCGATTCGTGAACCGAGGGCTGCTCTGAGGGTATGTTATTCATCCGGTCGAATTCCGCCTTCAGTTAATCAGCAGAAGTGGAATGTCAGTATAAGCACATCGCCGCCGTCGTGGGCTGTCATGGCAGACTGGGTATGAACCTGGCAAGTGAGGGCTGGCTGTTTGGCTGGCTCCAGGAGCCGGCAGCGGAAGTCAATTACTCGCTCATTCGGCCGAATCGGAATTCAAGGTCAAAGCAATTCTCGAATTGGCGTACTCCTGACCAGGATCGGATTCGGCCTGCCGGCCGGGTTATTGAATTGGTGACTGCTCGGTATTTCCAGGTGCCGGTAGATCGTGGCGAGCATGTCGTAGGTCCAGAGTCGACGGTCCTTGTGAACCTGGCCCTTGGAGGTGGATGAACCAATTGCCTGCCCGTATTAGAGGTCCCCGGGCGAGGACAGCCCGTTCTGCAAATCATCCCAGGAGTCACGGCCAGCATCGTTGCCGGTCTGCGGCTCGCGATCAGACTCTCCCCGCAAAACCAGCAGCAGGCAAACAGCAGTTTTTTCCTGGCAGCACGTGGTGATCCTTGGAGGGAATTTCGATACCCCGATTGTCACGGCCAAGGCAAGACAGCCAACTGCAGGTCATTTATTGTCCGATGCGCCCTGTTTAAAACGGATGCGTTCTTTTCCGACCCATTCATCCCACGAGTCGTCGTCATCGACATAGTGGATAAGCCACTGGTCCTTCTCGGCCTGGAGGACTTTCGCGTCGTACCACCTTCCCCGCCACTCAACCTTGCAGTCCGGCTTCACTCTGGCAACTCGGCGATGTGGTTTCCGCGTCGAAGCGACGAGATCCGCTTCGGCATATGTTTTTACGACCTTGTCCGTATAGTTGTAAAACTGTACGGAATACGCGCTGGCATCGTCGCCCCCGACAGCGACGACACGGCCATAGCGCCCCGTCGCCCTGACGTAGCTGCCGATTGGATACCTGGCCTTCGCTGCTGTTACGACCTCTCCACTCGTCTCAGCTATGACAAAGCTGTCATCCGTGCCGTCAGAGTAAAAGCCATTGGCTTGGCCTTCCAGATGATGCATCGCATTTTTCACCTCGGTCTGCAATTCACCGAGCGTGATCTCGCCGTCATTGTTTGTATCGATCAGTGGCTCTCCGGCCAGACCGTCGAGGATACTCTGGGTAAAGGTCCAGTTGCCAGTTGAAGTGTTCGCCGTCGCGGCGGAGGTCAGACTGAAACTGGCAACTTTTCTGGTGGCCAGCTTTTCGACGACCACCTGCATGCCTCCGGAATAGCAACAGTCGGCCCAGAAGATCGCCTGCTGTCCGTTGAACCCATCCGTTACACTGATGGCCAATTCATTCATGCTCCAGACCGTCTTCCTGTTCTGCGGTCCCAATCGCACATCGTAGTTGGCAAAGCAGAAGTCGTTATCCGCTTTCCAGCCGTGTCCTGCATAGTAGACGATGAGTGTCGATTCCTCGGTCGTCTTGCGGAGCGTGTCTTCAATCGCTTTACGAATGTTTGACAGGGTTGCTTCGGAGTCAAGCAATATCGTGATGTTCTCTGTCGGCGTACCTCGTTGGATGAGCAGATCCCGCAACTCCTTGTCCTTGCGGTGTCGCCTGGAGTAGCGGGTCAAATCGGCCTTCCATTTGCAGACACCAACGATAACCGCATGCGTTTGACCGGGCTCCCACCTCTCGGCGGCGAACGCTGACCGAGTAAAAAGTGATATAAAGCCAATCAGCAGAGCGATACGAGATGCCCGGCTTTGCCAGACAAGCGGTTTCTTGGAGTACTTGGTCATATTTCTCTCTGGCCATTGTAGCCGTTGGCCAGGTAGGCCAGCACACTGGAGGCTTGGCCGGACCTGCCTGACACCATGAAGGACGCCATGACGGAGATGGTCAGGGGTTAGTGGGGCTGCGTTGCAAGTTCTGGCCACACGGAAACCGCTGAAGCCGAGACGGTAGTCCGGTAGATTGCCGTAGCGGTTGCCGGAACGGACGAGCGACGTAGGAACGAGGAACGACCCGCCACGCAACACACGGCGACCCGCGTCCAGCACCCCCTCGCTACTCGGCACCGCCGCTCATTCCTCTTCAGCTTCCTTGCGTAGATGTGCTTTCAATCGTCCATGCCGACTTTGCCACCGTAATCTGTGAAGACTGTTTTCACATGACCCGCCAAAACCTTTAGCAGCGCCGGATCGTCGGACGATAGCGGTGTCTGTGGGTCAAGCTCTCCTTTGCGAGCCGCCAGAACGATTGCCGCCAAAACGTGTTGGACATCGACGGGGAGATTCGTCGGTTCTTCGAGCTTGATGGCTAGATCGAACAGTACGTCGGACAAAGACGGATCGACCGTTGCCTGTCCAGAAGAGGAAATGGAAATGCCCGGCACAATTTGTTGATCGTGACTGTTGTCCATGGCGTTTTCCGTCATCCGCCTCCGTCTGACGATTGCATCTCTTTCAACTCAGACTCGATGTCGGCAAGCCGCCCTGAAATCTGCTGAAGGTACTCAATGATGATTGCGTGTGTAAATTGTGCGTCGATTCCCACTGGCGATTCAGGGAGATTGATATGACCGATGATGTCGGCGTAATCATCCTTGGTTTTGGATATTGGGTCCGCTTTCATTCTGCAACTCCTGCATTGAACTAGGATGAACGTCGAAGTGAAACACGATCTTGGCCGAGGTTGGTGTTTTCAGTTCCGAGAAGGCAAGTCTCTTGCATAGGTCGTAGGCGAGAGTTTCGGCGAACTGCTTGTGAAAGCCATCGCCATTCCTTTTAGTACCGCATTCTGGATTTATTACCAACTCCCCCCCCAATTGTAGACGCTCGCTGACGAGGGCAGCAAACTGGCGGAGGTCAGGAGCGGCGGTTAGGGATCTACGCCCAGCTCCTTGGCCAGGTGCCCGGAGAGTGCAAAGGCAACACGGGTCAGGTTCGCCACATGGCCTGTGATCACCTCGACCTTGCGGACACGTCCCCTGCCGGTAACGGAAATATCGGTATCGGTGACGACGATGCCCATCCCTTTCTGTTGCTGGTGGAGCTCCGCGAGTTGCTGCCGCCGATCGTCGTTGAGGAAATCATTGACGGCCTCGGCATCGAGTCCCTTGATAACGAAGGTCTCATCAAAAGACAGATCCCCTGTCGTGATATCCTGGGAACCAAAGAACTTGGCGACACCACTGAAGAACTTCAATTCGCGGCTGAGTTCCAGTCCCAGGTCCAGCGATCCGGGAAAACTGACACAGAATTCGGTATAGGTCTGGGAGTTTTCTCCGGATCTCTGCCTGTAGGTGTGGACTTTCACCTGGTATCCGGCCACGTTTCCTTCCATCAGGTCCGGGGTGTTGAAGTTGATTCCCAGTTCCTCGGCAGCCTGCCTCCAGGCCGCGATAGTCTTTTTGTGTGAGGCGATCGCAAGGCGGTTGAGGAGCCAACAGAGGACAACTCCCAGGAGAATCAGCACCGGGTATAACATGAAGGGGAATTCTGCCAGCAGCTGGAAGTGGCTGGCCGGGAGCAGGTGAAAAGCAGCAGGAAACATGGGCATCCAGTTTCAAGGGGAACGCATCACGTCAGCAGTCATTATAACGTTCCGGGGGGAATGCTGGCCTTGGCGAAGTCGGCTTCGGCTTTGTCCTCGTCACCTAGCTCTTCGTAAGCGAGGCCCCGGTAGTAGTAGAAACCAGCAAAGTCGGGCTTTATTCGAATCGCCTCGGTGTAGCAAGCAATTGCAGCATCCCAATCCTCCCGGCGAGCAAATTCAAACCCTTTTTTGAATTCGCTTATTGCCATTTCGGAATCGACTATATCTTTTTTTATTTCCCTTTTGAACTTGTCAGCATCACTCTCCCCACACCCCACAACACCTGCAAGCAGCAGTAAGACAAGCAGTTGTTTCATGGCAGCACCGGTCAGCAGTCAGTTAAGAGAATCCTCGTGCCCTGATTGTAGCCCCTCGCCAAGTGGGGCAGCAAACTCCCCCCCCAGGGGGG
>Ga0209403_10003324_pt1 | contig 18291 bp, 17 predicted proteins | sample ArcticOcean_MG_C_8_FD_187440 | JGI IMG/M metagenome (GOLD analysis project Ga0209403, IMG submission 187440) | Marine microbial communities from western Arctic Ocean - ArcticOcean_MG_CB11_86 (SPAdes) (version 2) | ecosystem: Environmental > Aquatic > Marine > Oceanic | place: Arctic Ocean... | reverse complement strand
ATCAACCATGAGCCATGGGGCTCGTTATCAATGCGACAATATCTCGACCTAATGCGGTTGGTTCTGGAAACCGGCACGGACAAGGCGGACCGGACGGGGGTCGGGACTTTGTCGGTGTTCGGTCACCAGATGCGATTTGACCTGGCGGCTGGCTTCCCGCTGCTGACGACCAAGAGGCTGCATCTAAAATCGATTATTCATGAGTTGTTGTGGATTCTCTCCGGCGACACCAATGTCCGCTATTTGCAGGATAATGGCGTGCGGATCTGGAACGAATGGGCGGACGAGAACGGCGATTTGGGGCCGATTTACGGGGCGCAATGGAGATCCTGGCCGGGCTCCGATGGCGCCACCGTCGATCAAATCTCGGATTTGGTGCGGGATATCCGAACGAACCCCGATTCGCGGCGGATGATGGTTACTGCCTGGAACCCCGGCGACCTCGACCGAATGGCGCTTCCACCGTGCCATTGCTTATTCCAGTTTTATGTCGCCGAGGGAAAGCTGTCCTGCCAACTATACCAACGCAGTGCCGATGTGTTCCTGGGCGTGCCGTTCAATATCGCCTCGTATGCGCTGCTGACGCTGATGATCGCTCGGGTGACCGGGCTCAAACCGGGTGAGTTCATTCACACCCTCGGTGACGCACATCTCTACCGCAACCATCTGGATCAGGCCGGATTGCAGCTTGAGCGCACGCCGTGTGCCTTGTCGGAGATGAGGATTGATCCCACGGTCAATGATATCCACGGGTTCACCTACGAGCATTTCAGTTTGACCGGCTACGACCCATATCCGCATATCCCGGCCCAGGTTGCGGTCTGAGGGGGTATCGGTGTCTGCCTCCCTTACCAACCCGGCACTGGTCATCGTCGTTGCGGTTGCCGACAATGGCGTCATCGGCGCTGATGGAGGGATGCCCTGGCATCTTTCTGGTGATCTGAAGCGGATGAAATCGCTCACCATGGGTAAGCCGTTGATCATGGGGCGCCGGACCTATGAGTCGATCGGGCGACCGCTGCCGGGGCGAACCACGATCGTGCTGACGCGAGACCCGAACTTTGCGGTCGAAGGCGTCATTGTTGTGCGCGATTTCGAAGCCGCGCTTGAAGCCAGTACCCGTGCGGCTCGGGCGATGGACGCCTGCGAGATTGTTGCGTTTGGCGGCGCTGGTGTCTACGCGCGCGCCTTGCCGCTTGCGCGCCGCCTGTACAAGACCGAGGTTCATTGCTTTCCCGAAGGGGACACCCGTTTCCCGGATCTTGACTCTCGTCAATGGCGGGAAATTTCTCGCCAGAGCCAGCATGGGATCGGAAAAGACGGACCGGCTCATGATTTCGTCGTGCTTGAGCGGATTGAAACTGAAGAAAGCTAGTGGTCTGATCGAAACGGATCGGACCCGATTTGTTTCGATCAGACCACTATGGTCACGGCGGCCATTGTCGGTAGCGATAGGATCCATGCCGGTCAACGGCGCTCGAAACAGCTGATTTGGACGATGTCGGTGGTGGATGGCGCTTCGGCTTTCGAGAACTACCGCCAAGGCATTGCGACCGGCCACGCGACCTTTGAAAACCCGGTCCTCGACGATTGGATCACGTGGTTCGCCTCGCGTCTTACGGCCGGGCGCTTGGTTGCCGAGAAGGACGGCTGGATGGTCGGTGGGGCGGCGGCTTTCTGCGGGCTCAGTTTGTGCCGTCTATGCGGGAGTTGGCGAGGGCAGTGTCTACGTCGCCGATGGAGCGCATAGCGGAGGCGTCGGTGGGGCTTTGTTCGGCGGTCTGGTCGAGGTCTCCGAGGCTGCTGGCATGTGGACCCTGCAGGGGAGCATCTTACCAGAAAATCAGGCCAGGGTGGCCCTGCACCAACGTTTCGGTTTTTGGCTGATGGGGCGGCGCGAGAAGATTGCCTGGATGAGCTATGGCCCTATGGCGAATCAATTGCGGGACACGGTGATCATGGAGCGGCGTATCACGACAGTCGGTCGCCCCGTGCCGCCCGGCTGATCTTTCGCCGATTGTGCGGGGGCTCTCAGCCGATGACAATGCGCGGCGCCGTCCGGCGCTTGGCATCGCCGGACGGCGAGATCTTGGCCCAAACCGCCTCGGCGATTGCACGATAAGCTAAGGCGTGCGGACCGTCCGGCGCTGAAACCACGATCGGGGTGCCGGCGTCTGAGGTCTTGCGAATGTCCATGTGAAGCGGCACTTCGCCGAGGAAATCAACGTTCAGTATTTCCGCCTCGGCGCGCGCACCGCCATGACCAAAAATGTCGCTTTGGCCGCCGCAATGGGGGCAGATGAATGTGCTCATGTTCTCGATAATGCCGAGCACGGGAACATCCACCTTGCGGAACATGTTGAGCCCCTTGCGGGCATCCAGCAAGGCGATGTCCTGAGGCGTCGACACGATGACCGCACCGGCCAACGGAACCCGTTGGGAAATGGTTAATTGGGCGTCGCCAGTGCCCGGCGGCATGTCGACGATCATCACGTCAAGCTCGCCCCAGGCGACATCGCGCAGCATCTGTTCCAGGGCGCTCATCACCATCGGACCACGCCAGATAGTCGGTGAGTCCTCGGGAACTAGAAAGCCGATGGACATGCATTTCACGCCGTATTTCTCGAGCGGTTGTAAGATACGGCCGTCCTCGCTGGCAGGCTTGTCCGTGATCCCCATCATTCTTGGCAGCGATGGGCCGTAGATGTCGGCATCCAATACGCCGACCGCCAGCCCCGAGGCCGCCAACGCCATCGCCAGGTTGACCGCCGTCGTCGATTTGCCTACCCCTCCCTTGCCCGATGCGACCGCAACGATCGCCCTCACGCCCGGCGCCAGTTCCCGGGTGCTGGCGGTGGCCGACTGAGCCTGTGGACGTTGCCGGGCGGCGGGCGCCGGGTTTTGTTGGGCGGTCGGTTGTGCACGCGCGGCGGTGGCCGGGGTATGCGCCGTCAAAACCGCCGTGACCGAAAGCACGCCCGGTACCTTGTCGACCGCGGTTTCGGCTGCTTTGCGCAGAGGTTCCAGATGTGGCCCCCGTTTTGGGTCGACCTCAATCGAGAATCCAACATTGCCGTCCTTGATCACTAAACCGGTCACGATACCCAAGCTGACAATATCCTGGTCCCGATCTGGGTCGCGAACAGCGCGCAGCGCGTCCAGAATCTGGGCCTCGGTAACCTGTGCCATGCTTGAATTCTCCTCAGGTCGACCATATGCTGGAGCGCGGGCTACCACAACCTTGGTTGACGGCCTGCTCGTACCCCTGGCCGAGAATACTTTGCAAGCGATGCCCTGTGTCTGCTAAGAGCGGGTAACTTTTAAAGGGGAGGGCCAACAATATGCCCTGGAATAATCAAGGCGGCGGCGGCCCTTGGGGCGGCGGTGGAAGTGGCGGCGGCGGCGGCGATGGCGGCGGTGGCGGCGGCGGTGGCGGCGGCTCTCCATGGGGGGGCAGGCCGGGCGGCGGCGGCGGACCAACCCCGCCAGACATTGACGAGATCATCCGACGCGGTCAGGCACGCCTGAAAGGCCTGCTCCCTGGTGGTTTTGGCGGCAGTAAGACTATCATCCTCGGCGTTTTGGCTGTTCTGGTGATTTGGATGGGCTATGGCGGCACCTATCGGGTGCAGCCGAACCAGGAGGGTGTGCCTTTGGTGCTTGGCAAGTTCATGGGAACAACGACCGGACCTGGGTTGCACTGGAATTGGCCGTCTCCGATCGGCACCGTGTACAAGCCGGATGTGACGGCGGAAAACCGTATCGAGATTGGGCTGAGGACCAGTGGTGAGGGGAGCCGGCGCGGCGCGGCGGTCCGCGACATGCCCGAGGAAAGCCAGATGATCACTGGCGACGAGAACATCGTCGATATTGATTTTGTGGTGTTCTGGAAAATTTCCGACGCGGCAAAGTATCTGTTCAACATCCGCAACCCGGACGACACCATCAAGATGGCCGCCGAATCGGTGATGCGTAGTATTGTCGGTCAAACTCCAATCCAGGATGCGCTGACCAGCGGACGTGAGGACATTGAGCGGCGGACACAGTCGGCGCTTCAGCTTTTGATGAGCGAGTATGAGGCGGGAATTGAGGTTCGCCAGGTGCAGCTTCTCGAAGTGCTGCCGCCGAGGAACGTGATCGACTCCTTTGACGAAGTATCCCGTGCGCGTCAGGATAAGGACCGGTTGAAGAACGAGGCCGAAGCCTATCGCAACGATATCGTTCCCCGTGCCCGCGGTGAATCGCAGCAACTGGTGCAGGGCGCCGACGCCTATCGCCAGGAAGTGGTCAATCGGGCACAGGGTGACGCCAACCGTTTCAACGAGGTCTATGCGGCTTTCAAGCGCTCAAAGGACGTGACGACCAAGCGGATCTATCTCGAAACGCTTGAGGAAGTGCTCAGCAAGGTCAACAAGGTGATTATCGACGACAATGCCGGCGGCTCCGGGGTGGTCCCGTATTTACCCTTGCCGGAAATCCAGAAACGCCAAGGCGGATCTGCGGGTAACGCGAACGGGAGCGCCAAGCGATGAACAAACTTCTAGCAGTACTTGGCGTTGTGGTCATAGCCATCGGCATCTTGGCGAGCAGCGCGCTTTTCATTGTCCAGCAAACCCAACAGGCGATCGTGCTGCGGTTTGGTAAACCGCAGAATACCGTCCAAGATCCGGGGTTGAACTTCAAGGTCCCGTTTATCGAGGAGGTGATTTTCTACGATAAGAGGGTGCTTGATCTCGATCCGCCGACGGAACGGGTGATCCTCGCCGACCAAAAGCGCTTGGACGTAGATTCTTACGCGCGGTTTCGGATCATCGATCCGTTGTTGTTCTACCAAACCACACGTTTGGTTTCGGGGGTTCCCGGCAAACTCAGCCCGATCATCAATTCGTCGTTGCGACGGGTGTTGGGTAACAACACTCTGCTGGATATCCTGTCGACCGGCCGCGCCACGATCATGGTCGATATCCAAAAAGCGGTGAATGATGCGGTTAAGCGCTTCGGTATGGAAATCGTCGAGGTGCGTGTGCGCCGCGCCGACTATCCGGACGAGACGCGCTCCAACATTGAAAATCGGATGAAATCCGAGCGGGACAGAGAGGCCAAGGAATTCAGGGCCGAGGGCTTTGAGTTAGCCGAGGGGATCCGAGCCGATGCCGACAAGCAAAAAGTCGTGATCCTGGCGGAAGCCCAGAAGGAAGCCGAGACCCTGCGTGGTAAAGGTGACGGCTTGGCAATTCAGATCTATGCCGACGCCTTTGGACAGGATCCGGATTTCTTTGCTTTCTATCGCTCGATGCAGGCCTATCGTAAGGCACTGTCTTCGAGTGACACCACCATGGTGCTTTCGCCTACCAGCGATTTCTTCAAATATTTCAATAGTATAGACGGAATAGAAAAGACAACGAAAAAGTAAGAGGTATCTCTGCCATACGCGCTAGCCAGGCGGGCGGTCGGCGGATCGGGCAATGAGCGATCTGCTGACCGGGCTGGCCCTGGTGCTGGTGATTGAGGGGGCGGTTTTCGCTCTGTTTCCAGCCCGCATGCGAGGGCTGGTGGAGATTATGTTGGAATTGCCGGATCATCTGGTCCGGCGGACCGGCATTGTGACTGTCGCGCTCGGGGTGCTAGTGGTTTGGTTGATACGGGGGTGAGGTGGCGGTCTGGTTGATGCGAGGGTGCCCAAATTTCCTCTTAAACGATCACAATAATGTCACTATTGCCTGTATCATCGCCATAATCCCTCCATGGTCGCGCGTTGTAATATTATCCTAGGTTATCTCGGTCTTTGACAGGTGGGGGAACGGACCCAACCTTGACCCAGGTGGCCGGTCGCGCGGAACTGCTTGGCCCGGTTTGATCAGGGGTGATGGCACGCAAGAGTCTCACGAACGGAGTGGTAGGTCGATGTTGATGGAATCGTGTTTATGGACGCGCGGGGCTGCTGGATGGCGAGAGCTGAGGTCGATGAGAGTGAGTCTCCTAGGAGCGATGCTCGCGGTTGCCTTGGTTTTTGCCTTGCCGATTGGCCAAAGCCAAGCTAAGGCTCCGCCGGAAAGCTTCGCCGATTTGGCCGAGCGGTTGCTTCCCTCGGTGGTGAATATTTCAACCACACAGGTCATTAAGGTGAACCGACAGCGCCGCGGCCCCGACATGCCGCAATTCCCGCCCGGCTCGCCATTCGAAGAATTTTTCAAGGATTTTTTGGAGCGTAATCACGGAGGCGGCAATAACAATGGTGGCGGCCGATCAGCGCCAAGGCGCGCTCAATCGTTAGGCTCTGGCTTCATCATTGATGGGTCTGGGATCGTCGTCACCAATAATCACGTCATCGTCGACGCCGACGAGATCAAAGTTCGTCTCCAGGACGATACTGAGTTCGAGGCCAAGCTTCTCGGACGTGATCCGAAGACCGATCTCGCGGTTCTGAAAATCGAACCGGGGGAAACTAAACTCACCGCCGTTAGTTTCGGCGACTCGGACAAACTGCGGGTTGGTGACTGGGTGGTGGCGATAGGCAACCCCTTCGGTCTGGGGGGCACGGTCACGGCCGGCATCGTTTCGGCGCGCGGCCGCGACATCAACCAGGGGCCCTATGACGACTTCATCCAGACCGACGCGTCGATCAACAAGGGTAATTCCGGTGGTCCGTTGTTCAATCTCGCCGGCGAAGTAATCGGTATCAACACCGCCATTTTCTCGCAGTCCGGTGGGTCGGTCGGAATTGGTTTCGCTGTGGCCTCGCACTTGGCCGCGCCGGTTGTGGCTCAATTGAAGGATTTTGGTCGGACCCGGCGCGGTTGGCTGGGTGTGCGTATTCAAACCGTGACCGATGAGATCGCCGAGGGGTTCGGACTCAGCGAAACCACCGGAGCGCTGGTCGCCGAGGTGACCAAGGGCGGCCCGGCCGAAGCCGCTGGCATAATGCCGGGCGACGTTATCCTGTCGTTCAATAGCCGGCAGGTGGAAACGATGCGCAAACTGCCGCGGATTGTTGCTGAAACCCCGGTCGGAGTCGATGTGCCGGTCGAGGTTTGGCGGGACGGCGGCATCGCTAAGGTCACCGCCCGGATTGGCGAACTTGAAGAAGCCGAAAAAGCAGAGGTCCTCCCGGCCTCGAAGACCGAAGGATCGAGTAGCACCAAGACCGGACGAGTCGATTCTGTCGGCCTGAAACTATCAACCTTGAGCGATGCGTTGCGGGCTAAGCACAGCGTTGCCGAGGATGTTTCCGGCGTGATGGTCTTGGCTATCGATCCGGACAGCCCGGCGGCGGAAAAAGGCTTACGTCCCGGCGACGTGATCGTTGAAGTTGACCAAGCCGAGGTGACGAGCCCCGTCGAGGTCGCTGAAATCGTGGGGAAGGTGATTGATACTGGGCGTAAAAAGTCAGTGTTGTTCACGGTTAACCGGCAAGGAGCTATTCGCTTCGTCGGTTTGCGGGTAAAGAAAGACTGATCTCTGACGCCGCTGACGGTTCATCGCGGTGGCTTCGGTGTTCGTCGCGGCGCCGTCGTCGGCCGCAGAACCTGGAATTTTGACGGCGCCGAAAGCGCTGCGTCAGGTCGAAGCGGGAACGTTGATCCTGATCGACGTGCGCTCCGAGAAGGAATAGCGCGAGACCGACACTCCGCAAGGAGCCTTAGCCATCAGTATTTATGACTCTGATTGGTCGGGTCGGTCTTCTCGACAAAGCCCGCGTGGCGCTCGGTGAGAACCCAAGCGACCGGTGGCGACGATATTTGCCTTCGGTGGTCGCGCCGGTCTTACCCAAGCTTGGCTGCTTGAGGCGGGTTATGCGTCAATATTGAACGTGGGCGAAGGAATGATGGGGCGCTGGCGGTCGTTTGTATCGTCGCAGCCGGGGGGCTCCAACGCGGGTTGCCGACCGAGCCCGGGGCGGGTTAAATTACTAATTCCGCGTCGTGATAGCCCTGGAGATAGAGTAGTGCCGTCAAGTCTCCATGGTTGATCTTGAAGCGGGCGGCCGCCGCGACCGCCCGCTTGGCATGGAACGCGACACCGGCGCCAGCGCCCAGCAGCATTGGGATATCATTGGCGCCGTCGCCGACCGCCATCACCTGACCCGCGACCAAATTTCGCTCGGCGCAAAACGCCCGTAGGCTTTCCATTTTGGCTTCCTTACCCAGGATAGGCTCGGCCACCGCGCCGGTCAGCACGCCGTTCTCGATCAACAGAACATTACCGCGATGGGTATGGAACCCGACCGTGGCCGCCACGGCTTCGGTAACAAAGGTGAAGCCGCCGGAGACCAGGGCGGTGAAGGCGCCATTGCCGCGCATTGTGCGCACCAGGGTCTCGGCGCCACCGGTCAGGTGAATGCGCTCGTTGAGCAGTCGGTCCAACAAACTCGCGGGGTGCCCGGCGAAAAGACGCACGCGATCTTGCAAGGCGGCTTCGAAATCGATCTCTCCGCGCATAGCTCGTGCGGTAATAGGCTCGACCTGGTCGCGAATGCCGATAAAATTTGCCAGGCTATCCAGGGATTCGTTGGTAATGATCGTCGAATCCATGTCGGCGATCAGAAGCTGTTTACGCCGGCCTGATGCGGATTGTGCGTTAATATCGGTGGGTAGATCGATCAGCGCCGCGTGGACCGCGGGCGCGGCCTCGGCCGGCGCCAAGCCCTGGAAGTTCAGGTCCAGTGCACGATTGGGCGAAAGCCAGTCGGCGCCGATGTTGGATGCGCCGGCCGCCGCTAGCGCCGCGATGGCGGTTTTGGCATGCCGCTCGGACAGCACACGTTGTTTCGGATCGGTGGTCATGGTGAGGACATATTGCATGGGTGCGGCTTATGGCGTATCGCCGGAGCCTATGTCCAGAGACTCAAGGTCAACGCTCGGGAGGATTCCGCTTATCGTTGTCGCCGGGCCGACCGCGAGCGGCAAGTCGGCGCTGGCGGTCGGCATTGCCGAGAGCGTCGGCGGTGCTGTGATCAATGCCGATTCCATGCAGGTGTATCGCGAGCTGAAAATTCTGACCGCTCGGCCACGGCAGGCGGATTTTGATCGGGCGCCGCATCACCTCTATGGCTTTCGCGCCCTCAATGACCCGTGCTCGGCGGCGGTGTGGCGCGCCTTGGCTGTAGCGGCGATCACCGAGGTATGGGCGGCCGGACAGGTGCCGATCTTCTGCGGCGGGACAGGATTTTACATTCGCGCGTTGCTTGAGGGGATCGCTCCCATTCCGGAAATTTCCAATGTTGTTAGAGCCGCGTCGAGGGAACTTCATGGCAGTCTTGGCGGCGTGGCTTTTCGAGCCCGCTTGGCTCAGCGTGACCCGGTCATGGCAGCGCGCCTGGCGGATGGCGATGGACAACGGCTGGTTCGGGCGTTCGAGGTTATCGAGGCGACCGGCCGCTCGCTCGCTGAATGGCAGGCCGACGATCTTGAGAGCACCTCGAATTTCGACGCCCTGACCATCGTCCTGATGCCGGAAAGGCCGCCGCTCTATGCAGCTTGTGATGCGCGGTTTCATGAAATGATGCGGCGCGGGGCCCTGGCCGAGGCAAGCGCTGTGGCGGCACTTGATCTTGATCCGACGTTGCCGGGAATGAAGGCGTTGGGATTGCCGGAATTATTGAGCTATTTGCACGATGAGATTTCGATGGAGACGGCGATCGAACTGGCGCAGCGCGCGACCCGTCGCTACGCAAAACGCCAAAGAACCTGGTTTCGTCATCAGATTATTCCGAATTTATCATATTATACGCAATTTTCGAAAAGTATGGAGGGTAAAATCTTTCCAAAAATTCGTCAGTTCTTGTTGACCCATTCGAGCTAAGGCGTTAGTTTCCGCGCCGTGGCGTGATCCTATGGGGTTGCGCTTGGATTCTGTAACCCTTGCAGCTCTAATTTGGAAGGATCGGACTATGACACCCCGCATGTCGCAACCTCGAAAATCCGATGGCCGAATGACCGGGGCCGCCGTCATTCTTAAGGCGTTGCAGGATCAGGGCGTAGAAGTCGTATTCGGCTATCCCGGCGGGGCGGTATTGCCGATCTATGATGAGCTCTTCAAGACCAACGCGGTGCGTCATATCCTGGTGCGGCACGAGCAGGCCGCCGTGCATGCGGCCGAGGGCTACGCGCGCTCGACCGGTAAGGTTGGCGTGGTGCTGGTGACCTCCGGCCCCGGGGCGACCAATGCGGTCACCGGCCTCACAGATGCGCTGATGGACAGCATTCCGATAGTCTGCCTGACCGGGCAGGTGCCAACCCACCTGATCGGTAATGACGCCTTCCAGGAGGCCGACACCACGGGCATCACCCGTCCGTGCACCAAGCACAATTATCTGGTCAAGAACTCGGACGATCTCGCCGACGTCATGCACGAAGCATTCTTCGTCGCCGCCAATGGCCGGCCCGGCCCGGTGGTCGTCGATTTGCCGAAGGATATACAGTTCGCTGAGGCGCCGTATTACGCGCCCGGCAATACCCGGCGCTGCACCTATAAGCCCCAGGTGCATGGCGATCGCGCCAAGCTGGAAGAAGCGGTGGCGCTGATCGCCAAAGCGAAACGCCCGATCTTTTACGGTGGTGGCGGGCTGATCAATTCCGGGCCTCGGGCAAGTATGCTGTTCTGTGAGTTCGTGCGGATGACCGGTTATCCCGCGACCCTTACCTTGATGGGCTTGGGCGCGCTCCCGGCGAGCGATCGGCACTTCGTCGGCATGCTCGGCATGCATGGAACCTACGAGGCTAATCTTGCCATGCACGGCGCCGATGTGATGGTCAATATCGGCGCGCGTTTCGACGACCGGGTGACCGGGCGGCTGGATGCATTCGCTCCCGATGCGAAAAAGATTCACGTCGATATTGATCAATCCTCGATCAACAAGAACGTCTATGTGGACGTACCCATCGTCGGTGACGCGGCGACGGTGCTGGAAGCGATGATCGGGATTTGGAAGGAAAAGAAATACCAGCCGAACACCAAGGCGCTCGCCGAATGGTGGAGCCGGATCGACGTCTGGCGTGGGCAGAACTGTCTGGCCTTCAAGCAGGAAGGCCAGATCATCAAGCCGCAACATGCGATCCAGCGGTTGTTCGAGAAGACCCGGGACCGGGATGTCTACATCACCACCGAAGTCGGTCAGCATCAGATGTGGGCAGCGCAATATTTCGGGTTTGAGGAGCCGCATCGGTGGATGACCTCCGGCGGGCTCGGAACCATGGGCTACGGGCTGCCGTCGGCGATGGGGGTGCAGGTGGCGCACCCGGACTCACTGGTGATTGATATCGCCGGCGAGGCGTCGATCCTGATGAATATTCAAGAGCTGTCGACTATCTGTCAGTACAAACTGCCGGTCAAAGTGTTCATCGTGAACAATCAATGGATGGGCATGGTCCGCCAGTGGCAGGAACTCAATCATGGCGGTCGCTATTCCGAGAGCTACTCGGACTCGCTGCCTGATTTCACCAAGCTCGCCGACGCCTTTGGTGGTGTTGGATTGGTCGCCGAGACCGCGGATGACCTGGATGACGTGATCGACGAAATGATCAATACCGACCGTTTCGTGTTGGCGGATATCCGGGTTAAGAAGGACGAGAATTGCTTCCCGATGATCCCGTCGGGCGCAGCGCATAATGAAATGCTGCTGGGCCCGAATGACGAGGCCGAACGGGCCACGGCGAAAAGCGGAATGGTCCTGGTCTGACATTCCAGGGGCAACCCTGCAGGCCAGTCTTTGATGTCGTGTTGATCTGCGACACAAGGCGAGCGCGCTTAAATTGAGGTGAATATCGTGAATTCTATGAATGATACGACGGAGCAGAGACACACCATTGCCGTGTTGGTGGATAATGAGCCGGGTGTTCTGGCCCGGGTCATCGGGCTGTTCTCCGGGCGCGGTTACAACATTGAAAGCCTCACAGTTTCTGAAGTCGACACGGCCCAGGGCCTGTCGCGCATTACCGTTGTTACCTCCGGCACGGGGATGGTGATCGAGCAGATCAAGGCTCAGTTGGCGCGTCTAGTACCGGTGCACGACGTCTGCGATCTCTCGACCGAAGGGCCGCATCTTGAGCGCGAACTGGCGCTAATCAAGGTGAGTAACACCGGAGAAAATCGCATCGAGGCGCTCCGACTTGCGGATATGTTCCGAGCCAGAGCGATCGACAGTACGTTGCGTAGTTTCGTCTTCGAAGTAACTGGAAGTCCTCGTAAGATCAATGCCTTCATTGATTTGATGGTCGCCTTGGGCGATGTCGAGATCTGCCGTGGTGGCGTGGTCGCGATCGCCCGGGGCGCCGATCTTAATATGCCCGTGTCGGCCAATGAAACGTCCGGCGAGGGATGACGCCGTACGGCGTGACCAAGGACGTTGGCTTGGTTTGTCAGGCGCATTTTGACAAAGTTAAGATCGTGCCATCATCAGACTTTATAGATGCCTGATTCTATGGTATTTATCAAATGCTCCGGCAATTGGTTTGGGGCGGTTTGGGCGGGGCAATGTGCCCTGAGTGCAAGGACCCGTCCACCTAATGGCCGACGCCCAGAGCAGGGTTAAACTCGGGCTAGGCTGCTGATCGGAACGGATTGACAATTGATATTCGCGAATCTCCTTGGAATGCTCTCCGCCGACATGGCGATCGATCTCGGCACAGCCAACACCCTGGTTTACGTCAAGGGGCGAGGCATCGTGTTGAATGAACCCTCGGTGGTTGCGATCGCGACCGTACGCGATAAAAAGCAACGAGTGCTCGCGGTCGGGGACGAGGCCAAGCATATGCTCGGTCGTACGCCTGGCAATATTCAAGCGATCCGTCCGCTCCGCGACGGCGTGATAGCCGATTTCGATGTGGCGGAGGCGATGATCAAACATTTCATCCGCAAGGTTCACAATCGCCGAAGCTTCGCCAGTCCGCAGATTATTGTTTGCGTGCCATCCGGGGCGACGGCGGTAGAAACCCGGGCTATCCAGGAATCCGCGGAAAGCGCTGGCGCCCGCCGAGTATTCTTGATCGATGAGCCCATGGCCGCGGCGATTGGCGCGAACTTGCCAGTGACAGAGCCTACCGGTTCAATGGTCGTTGATATTGGCGGTGGCACGACGGAAGTCGCTGTCATCTCCCTTGGCGGCATCGTCTATTCCCGATCGGTCCGTGTCGGCGGCGACAAGATGGACGAAGCCATCATCGCTTATATCCGCCGCAACCATAATCTGTTGGTCGGCGAGAGCAGTGCCGAGCGGATTAAGAAGGAAATCGGCTCAGCGTTCCCGCCCGCGGATGGCGTGGGGCCGACCATGGAAATTAAAGGCCGTGACCTGATGAACGGGGTGCCGAAGGTGCTGGTAATCGACCAAGCGCAGATCGCTGAAAGCCTGGCGGAACCGGTGAGCCAGATTGTCGAGGCGGTGAAGGTGGCGCTCGAGCAAACCCCTCCCGAGCTTGCCGCTGACATCGTCGACAAAGGCATCGTGTTGACTGGCGGCGGCGCGCTGTTGGGGAATATGGATTACGTATTGCGGCATTCCACCGGGCTGCCGGTGTCGATTGCTGATGAACCGTTGTCCTGCGTCGCCTTGGGAACGGGGCGGTGTTTGGAAGAAATGCACGTGCTGCGGAACGTCCTGCATTGATCGAAACGCCGCCGCATGACTAAAAGCGCGAGGAAGGGTGATGGCGCGTAGAACCGCAACCTTTTCGAAGTTAACCCAACCCGTTCGCTCGCTTTGGCAACGTTTTGCCTTCAGTGCCCTGGTGCTTGCGGCGTTTGCGCTGATGCTGCTGGGCAAGGCGGATATTATTATCATTGAGCGCGCGCGCGTCGCCGTGGCGGATGCGGTTGTGCCAATCTTGGAAGTCCTTTCCGAGCCGGCCAGCTCGTTGACGAGGGTGCTGGATAAAATTAGTGAATTTCGTTATCTGCATAGCAAGTTCGAACGCTTGAAGCAGGAAAATCAGCAGTTGCGGCAGTGGCGACATGTGGCAACCGGTTTGCAGGCGGAGAACCGAGCATTGCGACGATTGACGCATTTCGTTCCACCGAACAGCCCGAAGGTTATTACCGGAAGGGCGATCTCGAATGCCGGTGGCCCGTTCGTGCGCAGTATTCTGGTGAATGTTGGCAGCCGTCAGGGCGTTCGGCGCGGCTTGGCAGCGGTCTCGGGAACCGGTTTCGTCGGCATGGTCGTAGAGGTCGGAGAACGTCACTCCCGGGTCCTGCTGATGACCGATCTTAACTCGCAGATCCCCGTTGTCGTGCAAACCACCCGTGACCCGGGTGTGTTGTCGGGTGACAACTCGGACCGTCCGCGCTTGTTGTTCTTGCCGCAAAACGCCCACATTTCTACAGGGGACCCGGTGGTGACTTCTGGGGAGGGCGGGGTGCTGCCCGCAGGATTGCAGGTCGGCGTGATCACCGCGATCAGTGATGCCGGGGTCCGGGTGAAGCCGCTGGTCGACTGGGACCGGTTGGAATTTGTCCGCTTCCTGGACTATCGCGTCGACGGCATGGTGCAGATCCGCAGAACGGCGAGGACGGCTGCCACCTCGCTCGGTCCCTTGAAACCGGACCGCCTGCAACCTGTGCGTGGGCAAACCGCCAAGCCGGTGGCGAATGCCAGCGACGTCAATGCCAGTGGGACACCCTGATGTCTGGTATCGCCCAGCATTTGGATTCATGGGCGCGTTATATGATGCCGGCTGTGACGACGATGTTTCTGGCTTTGCTGAACGTCGTGCCGCTTGGGTTGCCCGGGATATCCGACGTGACGCCGTTGGTGACGATGATGGCGGTGTTTTACTGGTCGGTCTATCGACCGGATCTGTTGCCGGCGGTTGTTGTGTTCGCCCTCGGGCTGATCCAAGACATTCTGCTTGGCAGCCCAATTGGATTAATGGCTCTCACGTTCCTGGCCATCCACGGCGTTACTTTGACTCAGCGTCAGGCGTTCCTCGGCAAGCCGTTCTTCGTGACCTGGGTTGGTTTCGCCGTGATCTCGGCTGGCGGGTTCATGTTAATGTGGATTATGACCTGTGTGTTGGCGGCAGATCTGTTGCTGACACCGGCGGTTCTGTTTCAGTTTATCTTGACCACCGTTAGTTTCCCGCTCGCCGCATGGGTTTTCGTGCGGGTGCATCGTTATCTGGTGCGATAGGGGCTCAGTTATGCGCCGCACCAGCGATCAGGAAACTCAGCAAACTTTCACCAGGCGGGCTCTTGTGCTCGGCGGCGCCAAGCTAGCGCTGTTTGGGGTCTTGGCGGGGCGGCTCTATTATCTTCAGGTCGTTGAGGCGGCGCGTTATCGCACCCTGTCCGAGGACAATCAGTTCAATCTGGAATTATTGCCGCCGATCCGTGGCCGAATCTTCGATCGAAATGGCAGACCTCTGGCCGATAACCGGGATAACTTCCGGATCGAGATCGTCGCCGAGCAAACAGGCGACGTAGTCCAGACCTTGGCGGCGTTGCGAAGCGTCATTCACATTGAAGATTGGGATCTCAAACGCGTTCTGCGTGAGACCAAGCGCAAGCGTAGCTTTGTGCCGATCACCGTGGTTGAGAATTTGTCGCGCGAGGATATTTCCAAGGTCGCCATCAACACACCTTATTTGCCTGGTATCCGCATAGAGGTGGGTCGGTCTCGAAGCTATCCATACGGCGCAGCAGCGGTTCATCTTACCGGTTATGTTGCGGCGGTCGCGGAATCGGAACTGACCGGGGATCCGGTGCTTGAATTGCCGGATTTCAGGATTGGAAAGTCCGGTATCGAAAAATTCTATGACCGGGAGATGCGCGGTGCTTCGGGACAGCGCCAGGTCGAGGTGAACGCGCTTGGCCGCATCATCCGCAAGCTGCCGGGTAATGAAGGTCAACCCGGCGAGGATGTTGCGTTAACCATTGATGTGCGACTGCAGGAACTAGCGTCGCATCGATTGGCGCAGGGAAAATCCGAAGTGATTGCTGTTGACGACCCTCGGGCACGCGAGGCGGTTGCCTCCGGTGAGGTGCCGGTGTTCGGCACCCGGCCGATGGCCGGGATGATCAACCTTGATAAAAACGGCAAGATCGCGCCGCCGGAAAGCGGGGCGGCGGTTTTGTTGGATGTGCATCGCGGTGACGTTCTGGCGCTGGTCTCGACCCCTGGCTTCGATCCCAATTTGTTCAATAACGGCCTCAGTCCCCGTGACTGGGAGCATCTATTGTCCAACCCGCGATCGCCGATGACCAACAAATCCATTACCGGCCAGTACTCGCCGGGATCCACCTTTAAAATGTTGGTTTGCCTCGCAGCGCTTGAAGCAGGTGTCGCCAGCACGGGCGTCGAAGTGCTTTGCCCTGGTTATATAGAGCTCGGAAACGCACGTTTTCACTGTTGGAAAAAACACGGCCACGGCAAGCTCGATATGTTCGGCGCGCTGGAACAGAGCTGCGACATTTATCTCTACGAGATGGCAAAGCGGGTAGGTATTGACCGGATCGCCGAGCTTAGTCGCCGGTTTGGTCTTGGGGAAAAACTCAAGATTGACCTGCCAGGCGAAAGTCGGGGGCTGGTTCCTAGCCGCGAATGGAAGCTTGCAACCCGAGGAGAGCCTTGGCAGCAGGGGGAAACCCTGATCACTGGAATTGGTCAGGGCTTTCTCCTGTGCACGCCGCTACAGATGGCGACAATGACGGCCCGTTTGGTTAATGGCGGCTACGCTGTCGTGCCCAGGTTGGTGCGCGAACCTGATGCGGGCGAACCGAGTTTCGAGACCTTGAACGTGACCCCAAGACATCTGGAAGTGGTGGTCGAGGGGATGATGCGGGTGGTGAATGGTAAACGCGGAACGGCTCGAACGGTGCCTCGCAAGAGCGATGCGTTTCAATTTGGCGGTAAGAGCGGCTCTGTTCAGGTGAAGCGGATCTCACGGGCCGAGCGGCTCGCTGGAAAAATTAAGAACAAGGATCGACCTCGGCGCGACCGCGACCATGCCATATTCGTCGCATATGCACCGTTGGAGGCGCCGCGCTATGCGGTCTCTGTCGTGGTCGAGCATGGGGGCAGTGGAAGCTCGATGGCGGCGCCGATCGCGCGTGATATTCTGGCCGAGGCGATCCGCCTTGACCCGGCGCGGGTCGCCAACCAACAGCGCCCGCACAAGGAGGACACCTGATGGCGCGCCGCTTCGATATCGATGCGCTTAACCCAACGGAATTGACTATGGCCCGAAAGCTCCGGCAATTGAACTGGGGCTTGATTGCCTTGATCAGTATGATAGCTGCCGTCGGTTTCGCCATGCTCTACTCCGCCGGCAATGGTAATTGGAACCCCTGGGCGTATCGTCAGATGATCCGGTATGGGGTGGGCCTTAGCTTGGCGGTCTCGATAGCGCTGTTGGATCTGCGTCTGTTGATGCGATGGTCCTATGTTGCCTATGGCGTGGTCCTGGCGATGCTGACGGCGGTCGAGGTGGCCGGTGAGATTGGCATGGGCGCGCAGCGCTGGATTGATTTAGGCATCTTCCAGGTTCAACCCTCCGAGCTGATGAAGATTGCGCTGGTTTTGGCACTGGCCCGGTATTTCCATGGCCTGACCCACGAAGATGTCGCCCGACCGCATTTTCTTCTGGCACCCCTCGCGATGGTGGCGGCACCGGTGGTGCTCGTTTTGCGTCAGCCGGATCTTGGTACCGCCGGAATGATTTTGCTAGGAAGCTGCGCGATTTTCTTCCTGGCGGGCGTCAGGATATGGAAGTTCGTCACCTTGTTGGTGCTGGGCATCGCATCGGTTCCGATCGCCTGGCAATTTCTGCGCGAATATCAGAAAAACCGCATTCTGACGTTTCTTAACCCGGAGTCCGATCCGCTGGGCTCGGGCTATCATATTTTGCAATCCAAGATCGCCTTGGGCTCGGGCGGATTGTTTGGCAAGGGGTTCCTGCAGGGTTCGCAAAGCCATCTGAACTTCCTGCCGGAAAAGCAGACCGATTTTATTTTTACCATGCTGGCCGAGGAATTCGGACTGGTCGGCGCATTGGGATTGATCAGCCTTTTCGTTCTGGTGATCCTTTATGGGGTGGCGATCGGTTTGCGGGTCCAAAGCCAGTTCGGCCGGCTGTTGGCTCTGGGCGCGACGACGGCCCTGTTTCTTTATGTCTTCATCAATATTGCCATGGTCATGGGGTTGGTTCCCGTCGTTGGCGTCCCCTTGCCGTTGATCTCCTATGGCGGTACGGCGCTGCTGACGGTGATGGCGGCGGTTGGTTTGATTATGTGCGCCTATGTCCACCGCGATTTGCGGATTAGCCGACAAGGTTTGGATGAGGACGAATAGCTCGGGGG
>Ga0209403_10003322_pt1 | contig 18297 bp, 12 predicted proteins | sample ArcticOcean_MG_C_8_FD_187440 | JGI IMG/M metagenome (GOLD analysis project Ga0209403, IMG submission 187440) | Marine microbial communities from western Arctic Ocean - ArcticOcean_MG_CB11_86 (SPAdes) (version 2) | ecosystem: Environmental > Aquatic > Marine > Oceanic | place: Arctic Ocean... | reverse complement strand
CGCTGCACGTGGATCGTGGACCTGAACCGCCAGAGCCTAGACCGAGTTGTGCCGGGTATCCGGGTGTCACGCTTCATGGATATGTTCCGGGTCAACGGTTGGAATGTGGTGGTGGCGAAGTACGGGGAGCAGTTGACCGAGCTGATGGAGTTGCCGGGCGGCGAAGCGCTACGGACTCGTATCGACGATATGCCAAACCAGGAGTACCAGGCGATGCTTGTTGCTCCGGCGATCGATGTTAGAAAACGGCTACTTGAGACGACTCGCGGGCAGAGAAGTGATATTGCGCGCTGTATCAGCGATTTTGACGACGAGGAGTTGCAGCGACGCATCGCAGGACTGGGCGGACACGATGTCGGCACGCTCGCACGCTGCTACGAAGAGGCGTCTAGCGCCGACGGACCGTCGGTGGTGTTTGCGTACACGGTGAAGGGCTGGGGACTGCCGATTGCGGCGGACCCGGCAAACCATTCCGCATTATTGACGCAGAATCAGTACGAGGAGCTGGCGGACCACTTTGGTGTTGAGCCGGACTTCCCGTGGGACCGGTTCCCCGAGGGCAGTGACGAGTCTATTTATATGTCGCACGCAGCCGAACGGCTGAAGCGGCCTGAGGTTGCGATAGAGCCACCGCTTTCTTTTAACGACACATCTCTCGGGCTAACGAGTACTGCGTCGACGCAGGAGAGCTTTGCTCGAATCCTGCTCGAGGTTGCACGCACGTCTCCCGAGAGTTCTGAGCGCATCGTCACGGTTTCTCCGGACGTCGCAACTTCGACAAGCCTGGGCTCCTGGATCAACCGCACGGGCGTGTGGCACCACACGGATGCGACCGACTTCTTTGATACCGAGAGCAGGGTGCTGAAGTGGACCGAGGGGCCGCACGGCCGACACATAGAGTTGGGGCTGTCCGAAACGAGTCTGTTCCTGCTTCTGGGGCAGCTCGGACTTTCTAAAGAGCTGTCCGGAAAGCGGCTGGTCCCGATCGGCACGTTGTACGACCCATTTATTGTGCGCGGGCTGGATCCGCTTGTTTACGGCGTCTATCAGGAATCCAAGTTCATCGCCGTAGCGACGCCGTCCGGAGTGACGCTTAGCCCCGAGGGTGGTTCACACCAGGGCATGCTTTCGCCGTCGATAGGGATGGAACTTCCGAATATCCGCTACTACGAGCCTACGTTTGCACGAGAGCTTGAGTGGATTTTGCTGGAGTCGATACGCGGTATTGGCTCGGGTGAAGGCGAATCTGTGTTCCTGCGTCTGAGTACCAAGCTGATCGACCAGTCACTGTTTAACGACCCGCACGATGAGGCCGAAATCGAGGCTCTTCGTACGGCTGTTCTTGATGGCTGCTACCGGTTGCGTACGGCCAACCCGGATACCGACGCCATCGTCAATCTGTTTGTGACCGGTGTGATGATCCCGGAGGCGATTGGGGCGATCCCGGATCTCGAACGAGAGGGGATCGGCGTAAACGTGTTCTCGGTAACGAGCCCGGACATGTTCCACCGCCGGATTCGCGCTGCCGAAAAAGCGCAGGTGCGGGGACAGGATCAAGGGCTGTACGACCCCTCAGGACTGCTTGCTCCACACGAGATCGGCAGCCCCGTAGTCACGGTCATAGACGGATCCCCGCACACGCTGGCCTTCATAGGTTCAGCTATGGACGCGCCTTCGATTAATCTTGGCGTGGACACGTTTGGCCAATCCGGCTCGCGTGACGACCTGTATGCGCTATTCGGTATCGACACCGACGGCATCTATGCCGCAGCCATGGGTGTCGTGGACCGTGAACGAAGACGCCGGGCGTAAGGGCGCCTGAACACTCCCTCTATAAGCCCTAACCGGGACGTCTATTGCGTGCCATTGGGTGTCTGGTTAGTTGCGTCCAGGTCGTTCACGACGCGTGAGACGACCAAACAATCCTCCGCCTGATCGCCCCTCACGGGCCTCTTCAGCCGTCGCGGGCCTAGCACGCGGTTCTGCGCTTTTGACAGGGTCGTCAAGTGGCAGATCGATTTGTCCCAACTCCGTGTTGTCCTCCAACTCTTCCTCATCTTCGGCCAGCATTCCGCGGATCAGATGCGTCATACGCCAGGCCGTTTTATAGGTCACGCCCAGTTCCTTCTGGAGCTCGGTTATCGGGATGTCCGGGTCGACCGAAGAGAGCAGGAAACTGGCGTAAAACCACTTGGTCAGTGGGGTCCGAGACTTGTGATAGATGGTGCCCGCTGTGAGGTGGACGTGGTGGCCGCAACGGTCGCAGGAGTACGACTTTCGAGATCGCACCCGGTGGTGCTTTGTGACCCTCCCGCACGGCTCGCAAAAGATCCCGTCCGGGAAGATTTGGTCCTTCAACCACTCAAGACACGCGTCGTAATCCGGGAACTCTTGCTCAAACGCCTAGAGATCATTAAAGGTAAAAAGCGTCATAGAACCTCCGTCGTTGGCAGGGCATTCAGGCCAGCCAAATCGCGGACTCGCCGCCACATGTGGACTCAATACGCGTCGGGATACAACTCGACGTGTTCATCGATTCAGCGACGTAAGAGCCTGACGACCGTAACCCATCATGGGAGGTAGGTCGATGTGGTCTCAGGCCCGGGCGTCGGGCCGTCTCTCCCCAGATTTCAACCGGGAGGATTATCCGGATAGGTGCTCCATCGCGGCGGCGACACCGCTGCCCGACCGCGGTACTCCCGCTATGTCGAGCCCCATCTCGACGCCGGCGATTGTGCCCATCAGCGTCAGGTCGTTCAGATCACCAAGGTGTCCTATCCGGAAGGACCAGCCCTTCACTTTGCCAAGTCCCGTGCCCAGTGACATATCGAAGCGGTCAAGAATCACTTGCCTCAGATTGTCGGCGTCGTGCCCGTCCGGGGTGACTATCGCCGTCAGCGAGCTGCTGTACTCGCGTTCGTCCTGCGCAAGAAGTTCAAATCCCCACGCCGAAGCAGCCTTGCGTGTTGCGGCTGCAAAACGATCGTGCCGGGCGAACACTGCGTCGAGCCCCTCTTCTTCCAACATCTGAAGAGCCTCGCGCAGGCCGTACAAGAGATTGGTCGACGGTGTGTACGGGAAGAAGCCCCCGGGATTGGTTTCAAGCATCCCGTTCCAGTCCCAGTAGGACTTCGGAAGCGCCGCTTCCTTAGAGGCAGCAATGGCGCGTTCGCTCACGGCGTTAAAGCCGAGCCCCGGAGGAAGCATCAGCCCCTTCTGCGATCCGCCAACGGTAACGTCCACACCCCATTCATCATGTCGGTAATCGATCGAACCAAGCGACGAGATCGTGTCCACCATCAACAGAGCCGGGTGATTCGCAGCATCGATAGCGCCGCGAACGGCCGGGATTCGACTGGCAACGCCGGTAGAGGTCTCGTTGTGGACCACGGCGACGGCCTTGATCTGGTGACTGGAATCCTCGGCGAGCCGGGCTTCTACCTGCGCCGGATCGACGCCGTGTCGCCAGTCGCCCGGGATGAAGTCGACCTCGATCCCTAACTTGCGGGCCATGGCGCACCACAGCGTCGCGAACTGCCCCGTCTCAAACATCAGGATTCGGTCGCCCGGAGACAGCGTGTTGACCAGTGCCGCCTCCCATGCACCGGTGCCCGACCCCGGAAACACCAGGACATTGGATTCAGTCTTGAAGACTTTCTTCAGTCCGGCGAGAACTTCCAGCGTTAGCTCAGAAAATCCGGGCCCTCGGTGGTCGATAGTCGGACCGGCGATCGCCCTAAGCACGCGGTCCGGAACATTTGTGGGCCCGGGAATCTGGAGAAAGTGTCTTCCGGCCGGAGGGGTCATTAAACGAAGTTCCTTTTATTTAGAGGGCGTTGAAATATGCATTCAGGGCGCATCGAGATTCCGAATAGTAATTAATCCACGACTGCGAACGCCTGAAACAGCTGTGCGGCCAACAGAGCGTGTTTTCTGACCCTTCCCGCCTTAACAGCGGCTTTGAGGTGGTTCAGAATACCTCAGAAATATACTCCGGAGAATATACGCCCAAATTGCCGGTTGGCGGGGTCATCTCGGGCTTTGATCTCACCAGCACCCCAGCACCAAGGAAGAAATACGCGATGCCGTCCTCAGCCCTTAAACACGCTATCAAGGAATGGCAGGAGAGCCGCCTCGGCGTCTCACTGAGAGCGGCATCGCCCGACTCGGTACCCGTGGTGGGGGTCTCAGGTGACGCGGGTATAACGGCGGTTCGACTGGATAGCCGCAGCATTATTGTGGCGCGGGATGGATGGGTGGACTCGCTAAAACAACTGACTGCGGGGATGCACCCCGACCTGCTATTCACGCCCTTTGGTGCCTACGAACTCTCCCGGGTCACCCTGCCACATCAAATGTCAGTGTGGGGGCCGAACTGGTACATGTTCGCGGACTCTGAATCATGGCGCGGTCGAGTCGATGACCGCGTGGCAGAGTTGTCCACCGCCCGGTTGGACGAAGTCGATTTCGAACTGTTCTGGCACTGCTACGGCCCAGGGTCGTTGGCAGCATTCGCAGTCCATCAGGGAGATCGGCTGATCGCTCTGGCCACCGTCAAAGACCGCGGGGAGCCGTTCATGGAGATCGGCGTCGACGTGCTTCAGGGCGTCCAGGCGTCGGGGCTTGGAAGCGCCGTCGTATCGGCCGCCGGGACGTGGGTACTGGAACAGGGTCGACTTCCAATAGCGACCGTTGCGCCTTTCAACGTGCCGTCTACGCGGACACTTAGACGCGTGGGGCTTGAGTACGGGATGACCGAGATGACGGGAGTGGATGGCCCTTTCCAGGTGCCGCCCCAGCCCATAGGGACTCCGTTACCGGACGCCGAAATATACGACTATTACCCGGACTGGGCGATGAACCGCAGCATCCGGCCGAATAGTGATCTTTAAGGACCCACTACGACGATCACGCGCAACATCTCAACTGACCATATCGTCATCCCGAACGTAGCCGAGGGACCTTCACCATCAGACCCGTCTGAGAACCAGGTCCGTCTTTGCGATGCGTCGCTGTGTTGCGTGCGCAAACGGGTCGCGCTATTCGTACTTCTCCAGTACGGCCAGCGACAGTTCATTTAGCTCAATCTTCTCGGCGGGGTCTTCGCGCACATCTGCCTCGGCCCGGATCATGTAGTCGACCTGCATCACGTACAACTCAACCTCCGGATTCAGGTCCACGGCCCTCTCGTATTTGCCTAGACGATGCCCTCGACCGCCCTCGCCACTTGCGTTCGAAGCGGATGATACATCTACTTCCGTTATTTCTTATGGCAGCACATACCTGATCGGACGTTGACCGTTCGTAGATGCCGCTTTTAGAATCACGGCTCTGGAAGTCACACCGCTGGGAGGCAGCTCTTACGACGAGAGCCGCGCTTGTTAATTAGATCGCTAGAGGTTTTCCGATGACCACCGTTGCGCATCCGACGGAAACAGATATCGACCTGTTGGGTCATCTGTATCGTCGTGCCGGTTTTGGAGCGACCCGTGAGCAGCTCGAAAGTTATGCAGGGCGTAGCTATGAGGACACGGTAGAGACGCTCTTGAATCCCGACCCGAAAAGGGACATTCAGGATGATGTTATGGAGCGTTACATCCACGGCGAAGGACCACCGATTTTCGTCGCCGGGTGGCTGTACCGCATGATTAACACCGAAGCCCAGCTCCAGGAAAAGATGGCCCTCTTCTGGCACCACGTTTTCGCTACGGGGCTTGTCAAGAACGAGCATGTGCTATCGGCGAAAAACCAGATCAAGATGTTCAGGCAAAACGGGATGGGTGACATGACCACCATCCTGAACGACCTGTCACGTGATCCAGCGATGCTGTTCTGGCTGGACAACAACGAGAACCGGAATGGCGAGCCTAACGAGAACTACGGACGAGAGTTGCTTGAGCTGTTCTCTATAGGCGTGGGCAACTATTCGGAACAGGACATCAAGGACGCATCTCGAGCCTTTACCGGCTGGACCTTTGAGCAGCCACCGCCGCTGTATCCGCACGGCTATTACCCGGCGAAGTTCCTGTTCCGTGAGGACGACCACGACAACGGCGAGAAGACTTTCCTGGGTGTCACCGGCAACCTGAACGGCGGCGACATCATCGACATAATCGTTAAGTCGCCAGCAAGTGCCCGGTTCATCTGCCGCCACCTGTATAACTTCTTCGTGGCTGATGAGCCTCAGGTCCCGTCCTGGAACGATGTCCCCCCGCTTGATCCGGAGGGAATTGCCACGATGGAGGCGAAGTACATGGAGACCGGCGGAGATATCCGCGAGGTGCTCCGCGTGATGCTCAACTCAGACTTCTTCAAGGCCGCACGATTCAAGAAGGTGAAGAGCCCGACGGAGTTCATCGTCGGCGTACTGAAGCTGGTTGGCTCGCAATCCGAAATGGCGCCGGGCATGACCAAGTACGCATCGGCCATCTCTGTCATGGGCCAGCAGTTGCTAGATCCTCCGACGGTCGAGGGCTGGCACACCGGGGGTGAGTGGATCGACGGCGGCAACCTGACCGAACGGGTCAACTTTGCGGTCGACGAAATTGGCGACGGGGCTGCACCCGGGATTCAGGCGATCATCCAGCGGGTCAAGGATTCAGAAGCGCTGGGGTCCTCCGAAAGCATTGTTACGGCCGTGCTGGCCGAGACCGGCTCGGTAGAGGTAAGCGAGAGAACACTTCAGGCCCTGAAGGATTTCGCCGACGACGCCGCGGGTGAGGACGACGCCATCCGCGTGATCAGGTTATTACGGCTTGCGGTCGCAACACCTGAATACCAGTTCGCCTAAACAGACCCATTCCAGAAGACCAGAAGATTAGAGACATTTGAGGCCGGCGGTCGCCGGGAGGAGCTCCAAAATGGTCACCCTGACAAACGGCAAGCCACCCGTACTGGTCATAGTCCAGTTGACGGGCGGAAACGACTTCATGAACACGCTTATCCCCTACACAAGTGGGCTATATCACGACTCCCGACCGGTAGTTGGCGTGAGCGAAGACCGTGTTCTTCCCATTAACGATGATCTGGGCTTCCACCCGTGCGCCGCTCCGCTCAAGGAGATGTTCGACGCCGGTGACGTGGCCATCATTCAGGGCATTGGCTACGAGAACTCAAATCGCTCGCACTTCCGGGCGATGGACATCATGCACACGGCGGAGCCGAATAGCATCGCCACCGAGGGCTGGCTGGCCCAGGCTCTGCGAGAGATCGACCCGGACACCAAGAATGTCCTGACCGGCGTCAGCTTCGGTCGCGGCCTGCCTCGAGCTATGGCCGCCCCGGGCGTCTCCGTGACCTCGGTCGGAGACCTGGACAGCTACGGCTTGCTGACCGGTGTCGAGATCGAAGAACACAGGGCGAAGGAACTGGACATCTTCAAACGGATGTACACCCCGGCCATCGGCTCCGGCCCGGTGATGAGCTATCTCCACCAGACCGGCGGCGATGTGATGACCGGTGCGGACCTGCTGAAGACGGTTCCCGCCAACTACTCATCCACAGTTGAGTACGCCGACAACCCGATTGCCAAGAGTCTCAGGGACGTCGCACGCGTGCACACGTCAGGTCTTGGAACCCGAATCTTCTACACGCAGCATGCCGGATACGACCACCACGCCATCGAAGTTCCGAACCACGAGCGACTGCTGACGGAGCTGACAGGCGCGCTCAGGGACTTCATGGCGGACCTGCGAGAACATGACGCCTCTGAAGAGGTAATGATCTACGTCTTCACGGAATTTGGTCGTCGGATCGCAGACAACGGCAGCGGCACGGACCACGGCTCAGGCGGCGGCGCTTTCATCGTCGGCGAGCGCGTGAAGGGCGGACTCTACTCCGAGTACCCGTCACTTGATCCGGCCGATTGGGCGAACGGCGAGGACCTGGCTCACACGATCGACTTCCGGAGTATCTACGCCACCCTGCTAGAGCAGTGGATGAGCATAGATTCGACCGAGATCGTCCGCGGCAAGTACGAGCAGATAGACCCGTTCGCGGCCGCCTAGCCGTTCCTTAATGATCGCCAAACTTCCAGAACTCCAGACCAACAGGAGCTGACACCGTGGCCAGACCATACGGACTGCTGAGAGCAGGATTTCCATACGTTATGTCGCTTGGGATGAGGCGAATAACGAACTTCCCGATCGACATCGCACTTGGCAATGAAGACCGGATGTACGTCCTGTGCCGCCAGGAAAATGCGGCGCTGATCCGCATCTACAACTACGACGATCTGGACCTGGGTGCTATCGGAAGCTGGGGCACCGACGAAGGTCAGTTCCAGTGGCCGGTCGCCCTGATCGCCGATGCCGACGAGAACCTGTTCGTGTCGGACGAAGCGCTGCACCGAATCACGCAGTTCAGCAAGGACGGCGAGGTCCTTGGCACATGGGGCGAGCGCGGCTCCGGCGACGGTCAACTAGACCGACCTGCGGGCATGAGCTTCGACCTGGACGGGAACATCCTGATCGTGGACTCAATGAACCACCGTGTTCAGAAGTTCACACGTGATGGAAAGTTCCTGAGCAAGTTCGGATCGCACGGCTCCGGCGACGGCGAACTTGAGTCACCCTGGGGCATCACCGTCGACGAGCTTGGCGATATATACGTCGCCGACTGGGGCAATGACCGGATCCAGAAGTTCAATAGCGACGGCGAGTTGATCTTTGCCTTCGGCAGCACAGGCGACGGCGATGGCCAGTTCAACAGGCCGACAGGCGTCGCAGTGGATCTGGATGGCGATATTTACGTTGCGGACTGGGGCAATGACCGGGTCCAGCTTTTCAACGAAGAACCTCGATTTGTCCAGAAGTTCCTGGGCGAGGCAACGCTGTCGAAAATCTCCCGCGAGTACATGCTGACGAACGCCACCCCGAACCGGCTGCGTGACATGGCGAACCTGGAGCCACAGCGTGCCTTGAGACGGCCGAAGTCGGTCGTAATTACAGGGGATGGCCGGATGCTGGTGACGGATACCGATTCGTACCGGCTGCAGGTGTACCAGAAGGAAGTAATCCCTCTCTTGCCGACGCAGCTAGCGCCGCCAATGAGGTCGCCCACACTCCACCAGGAGTAAGGGCCAGGCTGGGCGGCTATTTGGGGTAGGGATCGACTGTACCGGAGCATGCCCGGGTGGCCAACGGGTGGGCCTTGATCCCGAATTGAAAATTACGCCAAAGAGAAAATTACCCAAATGACAATCAAAAAAATAATAAAAGCAATGATTGGGGCAAATATCCCGCCAACCGTGGCCATCATCGCATCAAGAAATGGTCCCATTACTTCTTCACGCTCCCGCTAACTAAGTCTAAATGGTCCTCAAGTTCCAACTTAGCTCGAACAAAACTGTTCGAACGGTGAATAGTCAACGTCGGTATGGTGTCCTAGTGACAATGCCCATGCGCTGAAACGCCGTCCCTTCGAAAGCCGCCGGACGTTGTCGCATTTAGAACTTCAAAATCCCAATATCACTGCAGTGTGGCAGGATCACGAAGCCTGAGTATTCGCTGAGGCTGCCGTCCATCAGGTCTGTTGCGAGCAGTCCTGACATGACCCGGATGCCTCCGGGGCCGAGTGCGCCCGGCGTGTCCAGGTCCCGCGTCGCCACAAACTCGCCGTTGATGAAGAGTTGTCCTTCTGTCCCCTCATAAATAAGGGTCAGCTGGTTGGTTTCGCCTGACGTGAGATCGAACGAAAACGCTCCTCTGTCCATATCTACTTCGGAACTGAACGTCCTGGCGCGCATGAAGTGGCCCCAAGTGCCTGTACCGGTGCGGCAGGCCTCCGTCGACCGGTCCAAATAGTGGTGGCAGTTGCGTTAGCGTTATCGGCCTGGATCGTAGCTGTTACGGAGAGCTCAGAGCTAGGCGTGCCATCTACGGAATCGACCGATCCGCTTGCACAGGGCACTGAGATGGTGGCAGTACCGGCCAGCGTGAGGAAGAATATGTAGACCCGTGTCAGCATTCGACTACTCCGGAAATCGAAACTGTTTATGGGCAGCCGGTTGCCGATAATATTGCACCTTCGTCGCTCTCCTACGCATAGGAGAGGACACGAGAGTTTGCTACCGTTTCGCGTAGCCGAATAAATCGCCATCTATGCCAAAGTGCAGGAGATTCGAGCGCGGGCGTGGCAAGCGCCGCCCCTCAAGCATCAGTGGGTACCACCCTCAAACCCACCCTGAGGTTCTCGAAGGGTCCGTCCACCGACCACGCGCCTAGGCGAACAGACCCTCACGCTGGAACACACCGGCCAGGATCTCGATCCCCTCGCCGATCTCTTGCGGCGAGTTATGGCTGTAGGTCAGTCGCAGGTAATTCGACATATCGCGGTTGGCCCGGAACACCGGCCCCGGGTTGTACTTAACATCGGCCTCGACAGCCGCCGGCAGCGCCGCCATCGTGTCTGCGCCCTCTGGCAGCTCAACCCAGATCATCATGCCGCCGTCCGGCTTACTCCACGACGTGTTCGACGGAAAGTGCTTTGCCAGCGCACCGAGCATCGAATCACGACTCGCCCTGAGCGACCCTGCGACATCGCTGATGTACTCCTCCCGATTATCGGTGAGGTACTGGTACACGCCCATCGCCGCCAGGTGACTTGGGATGCCGCCAAAGCGAATCTTCTTGAGCGACTCCATAACCGGCTCCGGCACCACCCCGTAGCCAATCCTCAGGCCGCAGCCCATGAGCTTGGTGTAAGCGGAGACGTACATCACGCTGTCCTGGTCATCCATACCAAGCATTGCCGGCGGGAGCGGGTCTCCGTCGATCCGGAAATCTGCGTACGACTCATTCTCAAAGATCGGAACGCCGTATTTTTGGGACACCTCCACCATATGGCGGCGTCTGTCGTGGCTCAAAGTCACGCCCATCGGGTTCTGGAACACCGAGATCGTGTAGATCAGCTTGGGCTTGAGACCCTCTGCGACCACCTCTTCGATCATCCGCTCCAGCGCTTCCGTGTCCATACCGTTGCTATCGGTCGGAACGTGCCGCACATCCGCGCCGCGCTCAAGCAGCATCTTCATGGTCCCGAGGTAGCTGAACTCTTCGACGAACACCACGTCGTCGGGGTCGATGAACACGTCGAGGATTGCGCCAATAGCACCGCCCGCGCCGCTGCTCAAGAATATGGACTCGGGGTCTGTCGGCGAGCCACGCTGCCCGGCGAGTATTCCGGCGATCAGCTCACGCATGCCGAGGTGGCCCTGCGGCGGTGGGTACTGGGAGAGGGTCGTACCCTCGGCCCGAATCACCTTGCTCAGGGACTCGATCAGGCCTTCTGTCGGGAAGACGCCTTTATCGGCATAAGTAACCGAAAAGACGTACTTCGTGTCCGCCTGAAGGCCCACCGGCATCTCGACCAGCAATGGCATATTAGAAGAGAACAGTCCTGAATAGTCCATCGGGTGAACACCCCCGCTCACGTTCGATTAACGATGTTGGTGCTTGTGGTGCACGCTATTGTGCATCACGCATGCGCGCCGGTGACAGTGTAGTGGGCTAGAAGCGAGAGGACGCTTGGAGAGGGCGAGAGGGTCTACGGAACGACGTTGCTCAAGTAACATGCGTCAATTAATTCAATGTCAACGGAGGAAATGGAATGGCAAACGATAGGGTCGCGATAGTCACAGGGGCTGGCAGCGGTGTTGGCAGAAGCGCAGCGTTGGCATTACTCGGCGATGGCTACAAAGTCACGCTCGTGGGGCGAAGAACCGAAGCGCTCGAAGAAACAGCAGCATTAGCTGGAAACAACGCCGGAAACGCTATATCCGTTTCAGCCGACGCCGGAAATGCCGACGCCGTTGCCAACGTATTCAAGAAAACCATGGAATCGTTCGGCAGACTCGACGTGCTCTTCAACAACGCAGGAATCAGCACAGGCGCGCCGTCACTGGAACAGATCACACCCGAACAGTGGCAGTCCGTCGTCGACATCAACCTCACGGGCACGTTCTTATGCACACGGGAAGCCATGCTGATCATGAAGGATCAGGACCCCATGGGCGGTCGGATCATCAACAACGGCTCCATCTCAGCCTACGTCCCCCGACCAGGCTCCGCCCCGTACACGGCAACCAAACACGGCGTCACCGGACTCACCCGTTCGACCTCGCTCGACGGACGCAAATACGACATCGCCTGCTCCCAGATCGACATCGGAAACGCAGCCACTCCCATGACGCAACGAATGGGAGGCGGAGCCATGCAGGCAAACTTGGAACTGGCCCCAGAACCCACCTTCGACGTCGGCTACGTCGGCCAACAGGTTCTGTTTATCGCAAACCTACCCCTCGACACCAACATCCAATTCATGACAATCATGGCAACGAAAATGCCCTACATCGGCCGAGGCTAACCCGCTCCCACCAACACCGATCAACCCGACGCAGCCCCGAAACCTGTCAGGATTCAACCAAAAAGACCCCGGAAATCTCCGGGGTCTTTTCACGTAGATTTCACGCCAAACCTAGTCGAGTATCAGCTCTGTCCTCTCAGATATTCCAGTACCACCTAAACCACGACACCCGAAGATTTCCATGTATTCACGTGATGGAGAAATCGCAGCGATCCAGACCGTCACTCCGTCATAGTTCTGATTCGCCGCCACGACGATCCCGCCGATCAGGCCCCCTTCAAGCAGCGGGCGTAGTCCAAGGGTGGCTCTCACGAGACCGGAAGTCTTGTCAGGTACGTCAACTCATAACTTGCCTCGCATGCGGCTGAAGCGCTCTCGCCATGACCTACGTCCCGGCCTTAACCATCTACTCAGCGAAGTGCGGCATAACCTCGTCAGCGAACATCCGCATACCGTCCAGCATCTTGCCCTGATCGAGGCCTGCTGCACCGAACGCACATCGGATTGAGTTGATTCCGAGGGATCGCAGGTTTTCGATTCGCTCGATCACGACTTCCGGCGTCCCGATCAGCGGCAGGATTCCCACATCTCGGGCGTTCTTTGAGGCCGCTGCCCGGTCACGATCCCGGTGCTCCCAGTGTTTGTAGTCATCAGGCGTCGTACCGGCGGCGGTTCTGGGGTTGCCGACCCGTGCGAACTCTTTTTCGATCTCGTCTTCCAGCCCTGCGATATCCGACTCCGCCTGTTCCTGGGTCCGAGCAACGTAGACGTTCACCGCAACGGCAAGGTCGACGTGCTCGTGGGGGTTCCCGTAGTGCTCCATACGGTCGTGCCACAGCCTGAGCACATCAGGAACCTGCCCCATGCTTGCGGTCGGCCCTCCGACGATGATCGGCATGTTCTGGCTGGCTGCGAAATCGACGCTCTCCGGGCTGGTGCTGACGGCGATATGTATCGGAACCCCGCCCTCTTGCAGCGGCTTCGGGATCACACGTACGTCCTTAACATCAATGAAATCGCCCTTGAAGGTCAGCGGTTCTGGCTTCCACGCCTGCTTGATGACCGCCAGGTACTCCTTGAACTTGGCACGGGCCTCACCAATGTCCAGTCCGTAGGCCTCAAACTCCATGCGCTGGTAGCCTGCACCCACACCAAGGGTCAGTCGACCGCCCGAGAGGATGTCCACGGTCGCGGCTTCTTCAGCCACCTGAATGGGGTTGCGGAAGGGAAGGACGACGATCGCCGTTCCGATGCGTGCGTTCTTTGTGCGTGCCGCAACGTGGCCGAGCATGGAGAAGATGCCGGAGACGAGTCCGTGGCGTGAGAAGTGGTGCTCCGCCAGCCAGATCTCGTCCATCCCCATCGAATCGCCGAGTTCGATTCTCTCCATGGAGCGGTTGATGCTGTCTGCGTAGTTAACGTCCTGGTGCCACCGGACGAGTTCAAATTGGCCGAACTTCATGGGGATGCTGGTCCTCTCGCCGAATATGTGCAGGCGCGCCGCCACCGATTGGCTCGCCTCGTGGCGCACATCTTATGCCGGACACGCGTAATTCGCTCACGGCTGTCCGACAAGCACGACTTCCGGGTCGACGAGGACGAACGCTTGCGCGGGAACACAGGGCCATGCTCGTGTCCCAGGATGTAAAGGGGAGTGAGCTAGCGTTGTTGTTGGACGGGGGGTATGCCGTAGACGGGGGTGGGGATGTGCTCGAGGCGGGCTTTGAGTTGTAGCGCGAGGTATATGGAGTAGCTACGGGATCCGGCGAGGTTGCCGCCGTGGAACCAGAGGTTGGGTTGCTGGGTAGGCTTCCACATGTTGCGGAGTTCGCCTTCCCAGGGGCCGGGATCGTACTGGGTGTTGGAGCCGAGGCCCCAAACCTGGCCGACGCGGTCGGCGACTTCTTTTGAGATGAGCTTTTCGGCCCACTGGACCATGTTGCCGTAGCCGGTGCCGTAAACGATGAGATCGGCGGAGAGTTCTGTGCCGTCGGTGAGTACGACGGTGTTGGGGGTGATGCGCTCGATACTGACACGGGTGTGGAGTTTGATGTCGCCATTGATGACGAGTTCGGATGCGCCGACGTCGATGTAGTAGCCGGAGCCGCGTCGGGCGTATTTCATGCTTATGCCGGTTTCGTCTGGACCGAAGTCGAGGAGGAACCCGGAGGCTTCGAGGCGGGCGTAGAAGTCTGCGTTGGCGGCGCGGGCGGCAGCTGTGGCCTGTTTGGCGGCGATGGGGGCGAGGGCGTTTATTTCTGAGGCGGAGATGAGGTCGGCGCAGTCGGTGGTGATGCCGGCGGCGACAGCGGTCTCAGAGTAGTTGCCGATGGCGGTGGAGCGCTTGTCGCCGCCGGAGCGGACGACGGTGGTGGGTGAGCGCTGGATCAAGGTGACGGTAGCGGCGTCGTTCTCCCAGAGGCCGTGGGCGATGTCTTGGGCGCTGTTGTTGGAGCCGAGCACGATGGCCTGCTTGCCGGTGTAGGACGCGGCCGTACGGAACTCGCTGGAGTGCATGATGTCGCCGGTGAAGGTTTCGGCGCCGGGGATGTTAGGGATGTTGGGGAAGCCGGACATGCCGGTGGCGAGGACGATGTGGGTGGGCCGGAGGGTGAGGGGCTGGCCGTCACGGAGCAGATCAACACGCCATGAGTTGGCGGCTGCGTCGTATTCGGCATGGGTGCATTCGGTGGAGGTCCAGTAGTTGAGCTCCATGATCTTGACGTACGTCTCGAGCCAGTCGCCCATCTGGTCTTTGGGCGTGTAGATGGGCCAGTGGTCCGGGAAGGGGAGATAGGGCATGTGGTCGAACCAGACCGGGTCGTGGAGCACGAGGGAGTCGTAGCGGTTGCGCCATGAATCGCCGGCGTTCTGGTTGCGTTCGACGACGATGGAGGGGACGTTGAGGCGGCGGAGACGCGCCGCGAGGGCTATTCCGCCCTGCCCGCCGCCGATGATGAGGACGTAGGGCTGGGTGGTATCGCCAAGTTCGGCCTGCTCGCGCTGCCGGCGCTGGAGCCAAGTGGTGCGGTCTTTGTGTGCGCCGTGGTCGACGCCCATGTCGCGGGTGAAGCTCTGCTTTTCTTCATGGCCGGTGAGTTCCTGGAGGGCGGTGAAGAGTTGCCAGGCTTTGCCGTCGCGGAGACGGAGGCGGCCTTTGGCGCGGCCAACGTTGGTGGCAAAGGTGAGCCAGGCGTCGGTGACGCCGTCCGTGGTGGTGGGGTCACCTTCGAGTTGCCAGTCTGCGGGTGCGGTGGCGGCGTTACAGGCCTGAAGCATGTGGTAGATCTGATCGCGGCCTTCAAGGGTTTTGATGTTCCAGGTGAAGGCGACGAGGTCACGCCAGTAGGAGTCTTCGTGGAAGCAGTTGGCGGCGGCCTCGGCGTCGTTGCGGGCGAGGGCGTCGGCGAAAGCTTCGAGCTCGGCTCGCTCTATGTTGATGGGCTCGAATAAACGAGCATCGACATCATCACCGACAAAGCACACATCCAATATTTCGTGGTCCCGCATATGCACCCAGCCTTTTGTGCCGAGTACGTAAAGGCGCCAATTGCGCGCGGTCGTGGTCATTGTACAGAGATATCCCGAAATACCGTTCGTAAACCGCAACAGCATCGATGTCGTATCATCCATCGGCACTTTCAGAACCTGACGCAGGCTTACCGCCTGGACACGTGCAAGATGACCACACAGGTACATGAGCGTATCAAGCATATGAATGCCGCCTGCCGTCATACCGCCGGCCGGGCTCTCCGTATCGTTGGCACGCCAATCTTGCTCGGGATAGTCAAACCCATATCGGTTTGAGAAATTTCCCTCAACGTGGAGGATGGTGCCAAGCGAGCCATCATCCACCATCGATTTTAGAGACAATACAGCCGGCAAAAACCGCCTGTTGTGGCCAAGTGCCAAGACGACGCCCACCTTTTCACACGCTTGCCGAACTCTCTTGGCGCCGACTGTCGTTAACGCAAGCGGCTTTTCGACAAAAACATGCTTGTCCGCCATCGCAGCCTGAATGACCTGCGCTTCATGGAGACCATGTGGAGTCGCCAATGCCACCGCATCGATTTCTGGATCGGCCAGCATAGCAGCGTAATCGTCGGTTAGAGCCAAACCCTGTGTCGCCGCATAGTCAGTGGATTTCGCCATGCTGCGCACAACACCGGTTGTAAATCGGATCTTGTTCCCCTTTGGCATACCCTCGGCCTGCACCGCGTTGACGAGTTCTTGCCCCCACCAACCAAGGCCAACTATGGCTGTATTCAGCACGGCATCCCCCTAAGGCAAAATTTGCGACACAGATTGAATTATCTCTACCGGACCGAGCGGCGATCTACAAACTTCACGGCAAACAATCTATCCTACATCGGCAATTCTATAAAACTTCATTGGAACGAGGCGGATAAATGGCGCGGAAAACTGATCTCAACATCCTCTGCTGGGAGGGATATGAGGACCCCGAACTGCTCAACACTTTTACCGAAGGGCGCGGCATAACAGCTCGGGGAGACTCTTTTCTTTCTGACGCGGTGGCCGTCGACCGTATCCTTTCCGACGAACGGCAGGACTGGGATATTCTCAATGTGAACAATCCATTTGTCCGCGAGGTTCTCTACCCCAACGGCGCGATCCGGCCGATCGACAAAACACGCTTCGAGCCCTATTTCGAGCGCATGTTGCCGCAATTCTCGCATATCTACCAATGGGCCTATAGCCGAGACGGCGATGAACTGCTCGGCGTTTGTCAGCGCTTCGGACCCTTTAACCTCGTCGTCAACACGGACAGAATGGCGGCGGCGACTGCCGAACAACATGGTTTCGCACTACCGGAAGACGCCTCGCTCAACAAACGTTACGGTATTCTCTCTTACGATGATTTTAACGTGATGCATATCTGCATTGGCGCCGGTCTAAACCCCTTCGAGCCACAGGATACCGATGCTCTCAGCCGCTTTGGCGATATGGCCCGTCGCTGGTTCAAGGGTGCCTCAATCGTCACAGGCGACCACCTCGTGCTCAATGATGCACTGGTGCGCGGTGACATAGACTTCTATCTCTCCGGCGGCGTCTACACCGCCTCACCGGCCCGCCTTGCGGGACATAGAAACATTCGTGCAGTCACACCAGAGAGCGGACCCATTGGCGGCAAAGGTGGCGTTGTCTTCATGGAAATCACGTCCATCATCGATAACTTGGCTGCTTCGCCCGACGCAGAGGATTTTCTTGAGTATCTTGTGAGCCCGGAAGTCGCGACGCGGATGGCGTTTGCTGAGGGAACATGCAATCCCGTGACACAGATGGGCGATCCAAAGGTCTTTGCTGCGTTCTCCGCTACGCAGCTTGATGCGATCCAATGGGAAACACTGGAAGAAGATGTTGGGCGGTCAGCGGAATACGCAATCATCCCAAGCTATGCGGCGCTCTTACCTATGTTGAAAGCAGCAAAGCAAGAGGGCGGGTGGCGCTAGTAATTTGCGCCAACCGCTCTGAAGCATCCAATTATTGGATATAACGGCTATGCAACGTTATTTGCGATCCAGTTTTGAAAGTAATCCACGTTTGTTTCCCATTTTGGCCAGAACTGGACGCTGCTATCCGCCACCGGCGAATACCTGGCCGCCTGCTGTAGCTGCATGCAAGTGAGATCTTGGCTCCGGATATCCGTACGATCCTCGAATTTTCTTGTCTTCCCAAGAAATAAATCCGCAACCGTCTCGCGACCCGTTTCGAACTCAGGGCCCTAAGCGGCTTCCGGTGCGAAGAAGAAGGCCATGGTCGCCCGTGTCCTGCCCGGTGCAATCGGTGTGTAGATAACCGGCGCATACGCCCGTCCGCTCAGCGTCATGGTTGTACTCGGCATCATGACACACGTTCCACCACCCGTCGATTCCTTGTTCCCATTCCGTCCAGATAAAGTCGGGAGAACAATCT
>Ga0209403_10003321_pt1 | contig 18297 bp, 12 predicted proteins | sample ArcticOcean_MG_C_8_FD_187440 | JGI IMG/M metagenome (GOLD analysis project Ga0209403, IMG submission 187440) | Marine microbial communities from western Arctic Ocean - ArcticOcean_MG_CB11_86 (SPAdes) (version 2) | ecosystem: Environmental > Aquatic > Marine > Oceanic | place: Arctic Ocean... | reverse complement strand
AAAAATGCTTCAATTTGTAAATTTAGAACAAACAACTCCAGATAAAAGAGGAGAAGTGGAAAGAAAAAAAGACTTTCATGAAATTTATAAAGAATTCATTAGTGAGAAGGCTCAAGAACAATCAAGTAGGTGTTCACAATGCGGAGTGCCATTTTGCCAGGTGCACTGTCCACTTCAAAATAATATTCCTGATTGGTTAAAATTAACTGCCGAAGGTAGATTGGAGGAAGCTTACGAACTTTCACAAAGTACAAATAATATGCCAGAAATTTGCGGTAGAATATGTCCACAAGACAGGCTCTGCGAAGGTAATTGTGTAATAGAACAATCCGGTCACGGCACAGTAACGATTGGATCTATCGAAAAGTATATTACAGATACAGCCTGGGAAAAAAATTGGGTTAAACCAATAAAAGTAAAAAAAGAAATTAGCCAATCGGTAGGAATTATAGGTGCTGGACCAGCAGGATTAGCGTGTGCAGAGGAGCTAAGGAAATTTGGATACCAAGTAACAATCTATGACAGGCATGACAGACCAGGCGGTTTATTAATATATGGAATACCAAACTTTAAATTAGAAAAATTTGTTGTTGAAAGAAGGACTAAACTTTTAAAAGAAAGTGGAATTAAATTTATCCAAAATTTTGAAATTGGTAAAGACAAAAGCTTATATGAGTTAAAAAAGAATCATGATGCTATTTTAATTGCAACAGGAGTATACAAACCTAGGGAAATAGATATTCCAGGAAATAATCTAGTAAATATTTTTACTGCTATAGTTTTTTTAACAGCATCAAACAGAAAAGGATTGGGAGATAAAGTTAAACTTTTTGATGACGGTACTTTGAATACACATAATAAAGATGTGATTGTAATAGGCGGGGGTGACACTGCTATGGACTGTGTGAGAACTGCAATTCGCCAGAAAGCAAAATCAGTTAAATGTATTTATAGAAGAGACCGAGAAAATATGCCAGGCTCTGCTAGAGAAGTTGCTAACGCCATAGAAGAAGATGTTGAATTTATTTGGCTAACAAATCCAAAAAAATTCATTGGAGATAAACTTGTAACAGGTGTGCAAGTAAATAAAATGACACTTGGTTCAGCAGATTCATCTGGTAGAAGAAAACCAGAAATTCAAGAAAATTCTGAATACAACATAAAAGCTGACATTGTAATTAAATCTTTAGGTTTTGATCCAGAAAATCTTCCAGAACTTTTTTCCGCAAAAGAATTATTAGTTTCAAGATGGGGAACAATAAAAATAGACTTAAATACTATGCAGACTAATTTCGAAGGAGTTTTTGCAGCTGGAGATATTGTAAGAGGAGCTTCATTGGTTGTTTGGGCAATTAAGGACGGGAGAGACGCTGCAAAAGAAATTCAAAAATACCTTAAGGAAAAAAATAATGAAAAAAGTAAAGTTAAAGCGGCATAAACCATGAGTGATTATTTACAATATTTAAAAAATAAGAAATTTTTACAAGATAACTTAGCTTATGATCCAAGTTTCGAGCATGACGCCTGTGGAGTGGGTCTGATTGCTGCAACTGATGGTAAAAAATCGAGAAAAATTGTTAAATATGGAATTGAAGCACTAAAAGCAGTTTGGCATAGAGGAGCTGTTGATGCAGACGGAAAATCAGGAGATGGAGCTGGCATTCAACTTGAAATTTCACCAGATTTTTTTAAAGAAAAAATTTTAGCAACTGGTCATACTCATGATGCATCTAAAAGAATATGTGTTGGAATGGTTTTTCTTCCTAAAACCAACTATTCAGATCAAGAAAAATGCAGAGAAATTATAGAGTCAGTTTTAGTGCAGGAAAATTTTTATATTTATGGTTGGAGACAAGTTCCAGTTAATCCAAAAGTTTTAGGAGAAACAGCAGATCAAAATAGACCTGAAATTGCGCAAGTATTATTTAAAAAGAATCAAGAATTAGAGACAAATGATTTAGAAAGAGAATTGTTTGTTGTAAGAAAAAAGATAGAAAAACATGCAAGAGAAAATCAATTAAAAGATTTTTATATTTGTTCATTTAGCTCAAGGTCAATCGTTTATAAAGGAATGTTTTTAGCTGAGGCACTTGCTGATTTTTATCCTGATTTAATTAGTCAAAATTTTACTTCTAGGTTTGTAATCTTTCATCAAAGATATTCCACTAATACATTCCCAAGTTGGGATCTTGCACAACCGTTTAGAACGTTAGCACACAATGGAGAAATTAATACTATTAAGGGAAATACAAATTGGATGAAAATTCACGAGCAAGACATGTCAAGCTCTCTATTTAAAAATATTGAAGATTTAAAACCAGTAATTATATCAGGCAATTCAGATTCTGGAGCGCTAGATAATGTTTTTGAATTATTAACTCATTCAGGAAAGCTAGCTCCGCTCATTAAACTTATGATGATCCCAGACGCTTGGTCGAAGAGAAGTAAAACAGTTCCAAAAAATCATCAAGATTTATTTAATTTCTTAAATAGCTCTATAGAGCCTTGGGATGGACCGGCCGCAATATGTGCAACAGATGCCAAGTGGGTTTTAGCAGCAACAGATAGAAATGGTCTTAGACCTTTAAGATATGCCATTACATCTGACAATTTATTTTTTGCAGGCTCTGAATCTGGAATGATCAAACTTCCAGAAGAAAAAATTATTAAAAAAGGAAAATTAGGGCCAGGACAAATCATTGCAATAGATCTAAAATTAGGAAAATTATATAACGATAAAGAAATTAAGGACTATATTGCTAAAGATTATAAAAAATATAATAAGCAAATTATTGATTTAGATAAAAAAATTTTTACTGAAAAAGAAAAACCTGAATTTACTTCAGAAGAATTAAAAAGGAGACAATATTTATCAGGTCTAAGCATAGAAGATCTTGAGCTCATACTTCATCCAATGGCAGAGGATGGAAAAGAAGCGATAGGTTCAATGGGAGATGATACTCCTGTAGCTGTTTTATCTAGCTATTTTAGACCTATTTCTCACTATTTTAGACAAAATTTTAGCCAAGTTACTAATCCTCCAATCGATTCTTTAAGGGAAAATAAAGTAATGAGTTTAAAAACTAGATTTGGAAATTTGGGTAATATTTTAGATTTTGACAATCTAACACAAGAAAATATTTACGTTTTAGAAAGTCCAATTTTAACTAATTCTCAGTTTAAAAAGTTTAAAAATCTTTTTAAAAAAAAAATTAGATTATTAGATTGCACTTTTGACATTAATTCTTCATTAAAAGATAGAATAGAAAAGATAAGAAATGAAGCTGAAGTTGCGGTACGTGAAGGTAGTAATAATTTAATTTTATCAGATAAAAAAATTAGTTCAGTTCGAGCAAGCATTCCATCAGTTTTAGTTGTAGGTGCTGTTCATTCACATTTAGTAAAATTAAAATTAAGAGGATACTGTTCAATCAATGTTGAAAGTTCAGATGTGCTTGATACGCACTCTTTTGCAGTTTTAATTGGCGTTGGAGCCACTACAATAAATCCATATTTAGCAATTGATAGTATTTATGAAAGATTTGAAAAAAAATTATTTAGTAATTTCGATTTTGAAAGTTGTGTAGCTAAGTTTAAAAAATCGATAGACGATGGGTTACTAAAAATTATGTCTAAAATGGGGATCTCAGTGATTAGCTCTTATAGAGGTGGGTGTAATTTCGAAGCCGTTGGTTTGAGCAGAGCTATCGTGGCAGATTATTTTCCTGGAATGAGTTCTAGAATTTCAGGTATTGGAGTAGTGGGTATTGAAAAAAAAATTAAAGAACACCATAAAAAATTTATTGCAAGTAATGTTATTGCCTTACCAATTGGAGGCATTTACAGATATAGAAAAACTGGTGAAGATCATCAATTTCAAGGAAATTTAATTCATATATTACAGCACGCGGTAGGAACAGGTTCTTATGATCAATATAAAAAATATTCTAAAGGTATCCATGATCTTCCACCAATTAATCTAAGAGATTTATTAGAGTTTAAGAAAAAAAAGGAACCTATAAATATTGACAAGGTAGAACCGTTAGATCAAATCATAAGAAGATTTGGAAGTGGAAGCATGTCTCATGGTGCACTTTCTGCAGAAGCTCATGAAACATTAGCAATTGGAATGAATAGAATTAAAGGGGCTTCTTGTAGTGGAGAAGGAGGAGAAGACGCAAAACGCTTTGTTAAACTACCAAATGGTGACTCGGCAAATTCTAGAATAAAACAAATAGCTTCAGCACGCTTTGGAGTGACAATTGATTATTTAAATAATTGTAATGAAATAGAAATTAAAATTGCACAAGGAGCTAAACCAGGGGAAGGAGGACAACTGCCTGGATTTAAAGTTACAGAGGAAATAGCCAGTTTAAGACATTCAACACCTGGTGTGACTTTAATTTCTCCACCACCTCATCATGATATTTACTCAATTGAAGATTTAGCTCAGTTAATTTACGATTTAAAACAAATTAATCCAGGGGCTCGAGTTGGAGTAAAGTTAGTTGCTTCAACTGGAATAGGGACAATAGCAACAGGAGTGGCAAAAGCTAAAACGGATGTAATTTTAATTTCTGGTCATTCAGGAGGAACTGGAGCAAGTCCACAAACAAGCATTAAGTATGCAGGCATACCTTGGGAAATGGGACTAACTGAAGCTAATCAGATTTTAACACTTAGTAAATTGAGACACACTGTAACCTTAAGAACTGACGGAGGACTTAAAACAGGAAGGGATATAGTTATGGCTGCCATGATGGGTGCTGAAGAATTTGGAATGGGGACATCTTCTTTAGTTGCAATGGGATGTATTATGGTTCGACAATGTCATTCAAATACTTGCCCTGTTGGTGTTTGTAGTCAAGATAAATCACTAAGAGAAAAATTTACAGGCACACCAGAAAAAGTTGTAAATTTTTTTACATTCGTTGCAACAGAAGTCAGAGAGATTCTCGCATCATTAGGTTACAGATCTATTAACGAAATTATTGGAAGAACTGATCTTTTGACGCAAATAAATAAAGGTTCACCAAATCTTGATGATCTAGATCTAAACCCTCTTCTTGTTCAGGCTGATCCAGGAGAAAACCCAAGATATTGTAAAGATAATTTAATTAACAAAATTCCAGACGCTTTAGATGAAAAAATTTGGCTAGAAATTAAAGACAAAATAAATAATAAAGAAAAATTTGTTTTTGAATACAATATAGAAAATACACATAGATCAGTAGGAACTAGACTTTCCCATTATTTATACAAAATATTTGGAAACAACAAATTGAACGAAGAATCAATCGTAATTAAACTTAATGGTTCTGCAGGTCAGTCACTGGGAGCTTTTCTAACTAAAGGATTAAAATTAATAGTCGAAGGAGACTCAAATGATTATGTTGGTAAAGGTCTTTCAGGAGGTACAATAGTTATACGTGCATCAAAAAAAAGTAAGTTAGTTTCTAATGAAAACATTATTATAGGAAACACGGTTTTATATGGTGCTACTTCTGGAAAACTTTATGCGTCGGGACAAGCAGGCGAAAGGTTTGCGGTCAGAAACTCGGGTAGTCTTGCGGTAATAGAAGGTTGTGGAGCGCACGGATGTGAGTATATGACTGGAGGTACTACAATAATACTTGGACAAGTCGGAGATAATTTTGGAGCTGGCATGACGGGAGGAATGGCATTTATTTATGATAATAAAAATAATTTTGAGAATTTTGTAAATCCTGCCTCAATAGTTTGGCAACAAGTCGAAACTAAATATTGGAAAGATTTTTTAAGAAGTAATTTAGAGGATTTCTTAAAAGAAACAAATTCAAATATTGCTAAAAAAATTATAGATAATTTTGAAAGTGAGTTATTAAATTTTAAACAAGTTTGTCCTATAGAAATGCTTGATAAACTAGAAAATCGAATTACTTTAAAAGATATAGCCAAGAAAGTAAGTTAAATGAAAAAAATAAATATTTTTTGTTTCGGCTTCGGTCAAGTTGCAAAAAATTTTGTAAGAAAAATTAATTCAGAAAATATAATAGTAAATTTAAATGTTACTTCTAGAGATAAATCACAAAAAAAAAAATTTGACGATATACAGTATGAAAGTTTTCAGTTTTCTGAAGATGCTTTTGATCAACAGTTAATCGAGAATTTAAAATCATCAGATCATATATTAATATCTATAGCTCCAGTTAATGGTGCCGATATAGTAATAAAAAATTTTCAAAACATCTTTGAAAAAAACAAAACTAAATGGATTACCTATTTATCAGCAACGAGTGTTTATGGTGATCATAACGGTGAGTGGGTAGACGAAAAGAGCAAAACCAATCCAACTTCATCTAATGGAGTAGATAGATTGAATGCTGAAAAATCGTGGATGAAGCTAGCAGCTAGCAAAGATTTACCAGTACAAATATTTAGATTAGCTAGTATTTATTCCAATCAAAGCAATATATTAGCTAAATTAAAGTCTGGAGAAGCAAAAATAATTAATAAAAAAAATCATTTTTTTTCAAGAATACACGCGGAAGATATCGCAAATATTTTGTTTAAATCTTTAGAAAATTTTAAAGCAAAAGAAATTTATAATATCGCTGATGACAAACCTGCGTCATCAAAAGAGGTTATGTCGTATGGATTTAAACTAATAAATATTGAAAAACCAAAAACTATTGAATTGTCTTTAATAAAGAGTGAAATGATAAAAAATTTTTACAAAGATTCTAAAAGAGTGAGTAATAAAAAAATGAAGAATTTTTTTAGTTATGAATTAAAGTACCCTTCTTATATTGAGGGACTAAGATACATTAGAGACCATTTTATCTAACTCTTTTATAATTCGTTTTAAGTGATTTTTGCTTGATAAACTATGGTCACCATTTTTAATAATAACAAGTTTTTTTTTAGCTTTTACAAAAGTAGCTAAAACTTTTCTAGAAAATGATACTGGCACAGTCTCATCTTTATTACCGTGAAGCATTGTTACTTTTATCGGTAATTTAATTTTTTTTGATAATACTTTATTTTTTCTCCCATCTTTAATCAACTGATGTGTTATTGGATATTCATAATGCCCATGTTTTACATTACATATCCCTTTTTTAATAATTTCTTGTTTTATTTTTTTATTAAATTTTTTCCACATAATTCTACTTGTAAATTCAGGAGCCGATCCGATGCCAACGAAGCCTTTAATTTGTTTTTGAAAATATTTTAAAAGATTTAAAGCTATCCACGCTCCCATGCTAGAACCAACAAAAATAAAGTTATTTTTTTTAACAATTTTTTTTATTGAAACTTTAGCATCATTACTCCATCTGGTTATATTGCCTTTAGTGAATTTACCTGATGATGTTCCATGCCCAGAATATTCTACTGAAAAAAAGCCTAGTTTTTTTTTTATAGCATATTTTTTAAATATTTGGGGTTTCTTTCCTTCAATATCAGACATAAAACCATGAAGAAAAACTATATATAATTTTTTTTTGTAATAATTGACCAAATACCTTAGTTTTTTTGTTCTAGAAATTTTTAAATAATTATATTTTTTCATATAAAGTTTAATGCTTCGATCTGATATTATATAGTTTTAATAAATGTCATCTACAATAAAAGTTTTACAAGTAATACCCAAACTTGGATTTGGTGGAGCAGAAACAGGCTGTTATGATCTTGCTCATTTTTTAGCAGAACAAGAATGCAAATCGTTTTTGATTACTAGCGGTGGAGAACTTTTGAAATTTGTACGAAGAGACAAAGTGAAAGTAATTCGTTTACCAGTTCAGTCAAAAAATCCACTTATAATGTTTATTAATTTTATAATAATTTTTTTTATCATATTACTTTATAATATTGACATAGTACATGCTCGAAGTCGAGCACCTGCATGGTCTTGTTTATGGGCCTGTTTTTTTTCAAGAAAAAAATTTGTTACTACTTTTCATGGTACTTATAATTTTTCCAGTAAGTATAAACTTTTTTATAATAGCGTTATGGTTAGATCGAAATTAATAATTGCAGGATCGAATTTTATTTTTAATCATATAAGTGAAAATTATCAAAAATATTTAAATCCTAAAAAAAAAAAATTAATGGTAATTTTTAGAGGTATAAATTTAGAATATTTTAGTTCAAAAAATACATCTGAAAAAAAATCCAATGCTTTAGCCATAACTTGGAAAATTGATAAAAATAAATTTATTATTTTACTTCCTGGAAGATTAACAAAGTGGAAAGGACACAAAATTTTTATTGAGTCTTTGAACTTGCTTATCGAAAGTTATAATAAAAATAATTTCTATGCAATTATTTTAGGCTCTGATCAAGGTAGAAATGCTTATTCAAAAAAACTTTCGCTTTTAGTCGAAAGATATAGATTGGGTAAAAAATTAACTTTTATTGAGAATTGCAAAGAAATGCCAGTTGCTTACAAATTAGCCGATCTCGTTGTATCGTGTTCAATAGAGCCAGAAGCATTTGGTAGAGTTGCCGTTGAAGCTCAGGCTATGAATAGACCCATTATTGCAAGTGACATTGGAGGTTCTAAAGAAACAATATTAAGTGGGAAGTCTGGATTGTTATATAAATCTGAAGATCCAAAAGAACTAGCTAAAGCCTTAAACAAATTTATGGAAATGGATAAAGAATCTTTAAATTTAACAGGAGAACAAGGAAGAAAAAATGTGGAAAAAAAATTTAATGTTGATCAAATGTGTCAAACCACCTTTACAGAGTATAAGAAACTACTTAAATAAAGCAAACAATGCCTAATATTCAACTTTTAGACGGAAAAAAAATATCCTTTGAAAAATCCATAGATGGATTTGAACTTGTAAAAAAAATTGGTAAATCACTAGAAAAAAATGCTCTCATCATGTCTGTAAATGGAGAACTTAAGGATTTAAGTTATGAAATTAAAAAAGACTCAAAAATAAAAATTATTACATATAAAGACAAAGAAGGTTTAGAGATTTTAAGACACGATGCAGCTCACATCTTAGCGATGGCTGTTCAAGAATTATATCCTGGTACACAAGTTACAATTGGACCAATAATTGAAAATGGTTTCTATTATGATTTTGCTAGAAAAGAACCATTTACAGACGATGACCTAATAAAAATTGAAAAGAAAATGGAAGAAATAGTAGATAGAAACGAAAAAACTTTAAGACACGTTTGGAAAAGAGAAGATGCAATAAAACATTTTAAAAAAATAGGAGAAAAATATAAAGCCGAAATTATTGAGAGCATACCTTCTGATGAAGAAGTTTCTGTTTATAGCCATGGAAATTGGAGTGATTTATGTCGTGGCCCACATTTATCTTCAACTGGAAAAATTGGAAAAGCTTTTAAGCTTACTAAAGTTTCAGGAGCATACTGGAGAGGAGATTCAAATAATGAAATGTTACAAAGAATTTACGGAACATGCTGGTCGACAAAAAAAGAATTAGAAGAATATCTACATAGATTAGAAGAAGCTGAAAAAAGAGATCATCGTAAACTAGGAAAGGAAATGAATTTGTTTCACTTTAGAGAAGAAAGTCCAGGGGCTGTATTTTGGCATGAAAAAGGATGGTCATTATTTCTAAGATTAATTGAGTATATGAGAATGAAACAAAGACTAGCCGGGTATAAAGAAATAAATACACCAGAACTTTTAGACAGATCTCTATGGGAAAAATCTGGTCATTGGGAAAAATTTGGCGAACATATGTTTACATCTGAAACACCAGATAAAAAAACGTTTGCAGTAAAACCAATGAATTGTCCCGGATGTGTTCAAGTGTTTAATCAAGGCTTAAAAAGCTATCGTGATCTGCCATTAAAATTATCTGAATTTGGTAAAGTTCACAGATACGAACCCTCAGGCGCACTTCACGGCCTACTTAGGGTAAGAGCTTTTACACAGGATGATGCACATATTTTTTGTACAGAAGATCAAATTACAAAAGAGTCTTTGACTGTTACAAATTTGATTTTAGAAATTTATAAATCTTTGGGATTTGAAAAAGTGATATTAAAATATTCAGATCGGCCAGAAAAAAGGGTAGGAGATGATAGTGTTTGGGATAAATCCGAGGCTGCTTTATTATCTGCGATTAAACAATCAAAACTTGAGTACACTATTAATAAAGGCGAAGGTGCATTTTATGGACCAAAAATAGAGTATGTTTTAAGAGATGCAATTGGGAGAGATTGGCAATGTGGAACTTTGCAAGTTGATCTAAATCTTCCAGAAAGATTAGGAGCATCATATGTAGATAAAGATGGTAGCAAAAAAACTCCTGTAATGTTGCATAGAGCATTATTCGGATCTCTTGAAAGATTTATTGGAATTTTAATTGAAAATTATGCAGGCAAACTACCTTTTTGGTTAGCGCCAATGCAAGCTGTAATCCTGCCTATCGCAGAAGAAAACAATGATTATGTAAAAAAGTTATTTGAAGATCTATTTAAAGAAGGTATAAAATGCGAAGTGGATTTAAGAAATCAAAAAATTAATTATAAAATCAGGGAACATTCTTTAGCAAAAATTCCAATGATTTTGGTTTGTGGAAAAAAGGAAGTTACCGATGATACTGTTACGGTTCGAAGGCTTGGTTCAGAAAAACAAGAAACTTTTAAAAGAGAAGATTTAATAAAAAATATGCTTACTGCAAATAAACTTCCGATGAATTAAGTGTCAAATTTTAAACCTAATTATTTTCAAAGAAGAAGCAAACCTCAAGGACCAAAGTCTAATGAAAGAATTAGAGCTATAGATGTTCAGGTTATAGGTAGTGATGGTAACAACGTAGGAATTTTACCTTTAAACAAAGCAATAGAACTAGCAAAGGAAGAAGGCCTAGATCTGATTGAAATTGCACCTAACGCAAACCCTCCAGTTTGTAAAATTATGGATATGGGTAAATATAAATATGATTTACAAAAAAAAGCCAATACTGCAAAAAAAAAACAAAAAGTAGTTGCATTAAAAGAAATTAAATTAAGACCTGGTACAGATGTTCATGATTATAATTTTAAAATAAAAAATGCTAAAAAATTTTTAACAAAAAAAGACAAAGTTAAATTTACAGTCAAATTCAAAGGAAGAGAAATGCAACATATAAATTTAGGTAAAGACTTAATGGATAGAATTATTGAAGATACCAAAGATGTTGGAAAAATAGAGACACGCCCAAAATTCGAAGGCAGGCAAATGATAATGATAATTCAGCCTGTTTAGTAATAGATAATATCGTCTTGTAAAGAATATTTAATCTATATATAAAGCCCCAATATTTATGCCAAAACTAAAAACTAAAAGTTCAGCTAAGAAGAGATTTAGATTTACTGCTTCTGGAAAAGTTAAAAGATCACAAGCTGGTAAAAGACATGGCATGATTAAAAGAACTAATGCACAAATAAGAAGACTTAGAGGCACTACGATAATGTCTAAGCCAGACACAAAAATTGTAAAATCGTATATGCCTTACAATAGGTAGGAAAAAAAATGGCAAGAACAAAACGTGGTGTAACTAGTAGAGCAAAGCACAATAAAGTTTTAAAAAGAGTTAAAGGTCAATACGGTAGAAGAAAAAATACTATTCGTGTCGCTCGACAAGCTATGGAAAAAGCGATGCAGTATGCCTATAGAGACAGAAAAACAAAAAAAAGAGAATTTCGATCATTGTGGATTCAAAGAATTAACGCTGGAGCAAGAGCGGAAGGAATTACATACGCTCAACTTATAAATGGGTTAAATAAGTCAAAAATCAAATTAGATAGAAAAGTATTAGCTGAATTAGCTTACAACAACCCAGAAGTCTTTAAAACTATAGTAAAAAAAGCTCAATCCTCCCTTAACTAATTAGGGTCTTTGATTTATCTTACATTAACTAAAGGAATCAAAAAACTCTATGACTGATTTAGATAATATAAATTCTATTTTTGAACAAAAAATTAATTCAGTAAAATCAAAAGAAGAATTACAAAATTTAAAAACGGAATTTTTTGGCAAGAATGGACAGATTACAAATCAATTTAAAAGTCTAGGAACTATAACAGCAGATAAAAAAAAAGAATTTGCTTCATCTTTAAACAAACTAAAGGATAGTTTAAACACTCAAATAGAGAAGAAATTTTTAGATTTAGAAACATTGGAAATCAATGAAAAGTTAAAAGACGAAAAAATAGATGTAACGTTACCTATAAGACCATTTCAAAGTGGAAAAATTCACCCAGTTTCTCAAGTGATTGATGAAATTTCATCAATATTTTCTGAGATTGGTTTTTCTGTTGTAGAAGGACCTGATGTGGAGACAGAGTATAATAATTTTACAGCTCTTAATACGCCCGAAGACCATCCAGCAAGAGATATGCACGACACTTTTTATCTAGAAGAAAACAAAAAAATTCTTTTAAGAACTCATACTTCACCTGTTCAAATTAGAACAATGTTAAATGAAAAACCACCGTTTAAAATTATTGTGCCAGGCAGAACATATCGTTGTGACAGCGATCAAACTCATGCTCCAATGTTTCACCAATTAGAAGGTTTACATATAGATAAAAATATTACCATGAGTCACCTAAAAGGTTGTTTAGATTATTTTATTAAAGAGTTTTTTGAAGTTAAGAATGTTAAAATGAGATTTAGACCGAGTCATTTTCCATTCACCGAACCATCTGCTGAAGTTGATATTGGATACAAGATTGAAAATGGCAGGATAGTAGTTGGCGAAGGTGACAAATGGTTAGAAATTCTAGGATGTGGAATGGTACATCCAAATGTTCTTAAAAATGTAAAAGTTGATTCTAATAAATATCAAGGATTTGCTTTCGGTATGGGAATCGATCGCCTAGCAATGCTTAAATATGGCATTAACGACCTTAGAGCTTTTTTTGAAAGTGATTACCATTGGTTAAGCCATTTTGGTTTTGACCCTTTAGATGTGCCAACAAATTATAGAGGTTTAAGCAAATGATAACTACACTTTCATGGCTCAAAGAGCATTTAAATACAAAATCAAATGAAGCTAAAATAATAGAACAATTAACTAATATTGGTTTAGAAGTTGAAAGTATTAAAGAGAGTTCAGGAGAGTTAGCTGAATTTAAAATTGCAAAAATATTAAAAGCTGAGAAACATCCTAACGCAGATAAGCTTAAAGTTTGTGATGTAAGTCTAGGCAACGAAAAAGTTGTTAAAGTTGTTTGTGGTGCACCTAATGCCAGAGAGGGTTTATTAACTATCTATGCACCTCCAGGAGCAATAATACCTAAATCAAAATTTAAATTGAAAGTTGCTAAAATTAGAGGAGTAGAGTCGAGTGGAATGCTTTGCTCTGAAAGCGAATTAAATTTATCTATCGAGAGCGTTGGAATTATAGAATTAAAAAATAAAGAAAATGAAATTGGTAAAAGTTATTTTAAAAGCAAAGGAGAAAAAATAATAGACATATCTATAACTCCTAATAGAGCAGACTGTTTAGGAGTGAGAGGTATTGCTAGAGACTTAGCGGCTTCTGGATTAGGAAATCTTATAAAAATAAAAAAAAATTCAATAAAAAAAACTTTTACTCAACCTATTAAAGTTTCAATTTCCAAGGAAAAAAAACAAGGCTGCATATCATTTGGTAGTTGCTATATAAAAGGCATCACAAACAAAGAGAGCCCCTCATGGTTAAAAGAAAAAATTATTACATTAGGTTTAAAACCAATTTCTGCAATTGTTGATATTACAAACTATGTAATGGTTGATCTTAATAGGCCTTTACATGTTTATAATGCAGATAAGATAAATAAAGAAATTATAGTAAGAAATTCAAAATCGGGCGATAGCTTTGAAGCACTCGATAATAAAAATTATAAACTTAATAACGGAATGTGTGTCATTACCGATAAAAGTGGTGTGCTCGGATTAGGCGGCATAATTGGCGGCACTACAACTTCAACTGAATTAGATACTAAAAATATTTTATTAGAGTCCGCTTATTTTTTACCGACATCAATCAGAAAAACATCGAGAGCACTCAATATTAACACTGATGCAAAGTATAGATTTGAAAGAGGAATCGATCCAAATTCAATAATAGAAGGTCTAGAGGTAGCCGCAGCTTTAATAGTAAAAATTTGTGGTGGCAAAGCTAGTAAGTTTTCTATTACAGGTTCTATTTCTCAAAAAAAAAAAATAGTAGATTTAGATATAGAAAAATTCCAAAATGTAATTGGAATCTCAATTTCAAATACAGAAGTTAATAAAATTCTAACATCACTGGGATGTAAGGTAAAAATTAGTAAAGAAACTTTTAAAGTAGAAATACCTTCTTGGAGACCTGATATTACCCAAGATATAGATTTGATTGAAGAGCTAATCAGAATTAAAGGTTTTGATAAAATTCAGTTAATTGAACCTGAAAAGAGAAGAAATAAAGAAACATTAAACTTTAAACAAAAATTATTTCATCTTTCCCAAAGAGCTTTAGCTGCTAAGGGTTATATGGAAATTGTAACATGGTCATTTACAGATTCTATTATTGAGAAAGAATTTATAAAAGGTGAGAAAAAAATAAATATTTTTAATCCTATATCTTCAGATTTAGACGTGTTGCGAAGGTCGATTTTTTCAAATCTTGCTATTCATTTGAAAAAAAACCAAGATCGCGGTCATGAAGATCTATCTTTATTTGAAATTGGCCCAATATTTTTTGGCAAGAACCCTGGAGAACAACAAATTGTAATTGGCGCTTTAAAATCTGGTTTAGTAGGTAGAAAAGGTTGGTCAGAAAAGCCTAGAAATGTAGATGTATTTGACATTAAAAGTGACACGATTAGAACTTTAATTGAACTAGGAGTAGAACAAAACGATCTTTATGTAAGCAACAATACAAAAAATTGTTATCATCCTGGCCGATCTGGATCTATTAATTTAAAGTCTGAAAATGGTCCTCATCTAGCATACTTTGGTGAGTTACATCCGGCTATTATTATAAGCTTAGATTTTAAAGAAAAAAATATTTTTGGATTAGAGATATTTTTAAAAAACATCCCCCAACCAAATAAAAAAGTTAGGATTAGCAAAAAAAATTATATAACTTCTGATTTTCAAAAATCAGAGAGAGATTTTGCATTTGTGATTGATAAATCCTACAAAGTTGGAGATCTTGAAAACATAATAAAAAAAATAGATGATAGTATTATAAAAAAAGTAATAACTTTTGATGTTTTTGAAGGTCAAAATATACCTGAGGGAAAAAAATCAGTGGCAATAAATGTAGTAATTCAAGCTCTAGATAAAACTTTAACTGAAAATGATTTAGATCAAATAAGTCAAAAAATAATAAATACTGTTAAAGAAAAGACGGGCGCAACAATTAGATCCTAATGTCTGACATCGAAAGAATACGTAATTTCGCTATAATTGCGCACATTGATCACGGAAAATCTACGATCGCAGATCGGATTATTCAAAAATGTGGAGGATTATCCGATAGGGAAATGTCGGCCCAAGTTCTTGACTCAATGGACATTGAAAAAGAAAGAGGAATTACAATCAAAGCTCAAACTGTAAGATTAAATTACAAAGCTAAAGACGGTAAGGATTATATTTTAAATATTATAGATACACCTGGACACGTAGACTTTAGCTATGAAGTTAGTAGATCTTTGTATGCCTGCGAAGGTTCTTTATTGATAGTTGATAGCACACAAGGTGTTGAGGCACAAACACTAGCAAACGTATATCAAGCGTTAGAAATTAACCATGAAGTTATTCCTGTATTAAATAAAATAGATTTACCTGCTTCAGATATAGGTAAAACTAAAAAAGAAATAGAAGACGTGATAGGAATTGATACATCTAATGCAATTAATTGTTCGGGTAAAACCGGAGAAGGAATTGATGATATTTTAGAGTCAATTATTAAAAATCTACCACCTCCTAAAGGCACTACAGATAATAAACTAAAATCATTACTAGTTGATAGTTGGTACGATAGTTATTTGGGAGTAGTTATTTTAGTAAGAGTTATTGATGGTGAAATAAAAAAAGGTATGAAGATAAAATTGATGTCCAATGACCAAGAATATATAATTGAAAAAGTTGGAGTATTTACACCAAAACCTACTAACATAGACCAATTAAGTTCTGGACAAATTGGGTTTATTATTACGGGCATTAAATCTCTTTCAGAAACAAAAGTTGGAGACACTATCTGTGATGCATCAGATCCTATAGAAACACCTTTACCTGGTTATAAGCCTAGTAAACCAGTGGTTTTCTGCGGACTATTTCCTATAGATAGCTCTGAATACCAAAAATTAAAAGATGGTTTGGCCAAACTAAAGCTAAACGATGCAAGTTTTTCTTATGAAGCGGAGTCTTCAAGTGCACTTGGATTAGGTTTTCGATGTGGGTTTTTAGGATTGTTACACCTAGAAATTATAACAGAACGGCTTGAAAGAGAGTTTGATGTAAATTTAATTACAACAACACCAGGAGTAATTTACAAAGTGCACAAAATAAAAGGAGAGATTGTAGATTTGCAGAATCCTTCTAATATGCCTGATCCAACATATATTGAAAAGATTGAAGAGCCATGGATAAAAGCTACTATTATTACACCAGACGAATATCTGGGTACGATAATTAAAATTTGCCAAGACAAAAGAGGAATTCAAACAAATTTAACTTATTCTGGTAATCGTGCAGTTTTATCTTACGATCTTCCTCTTAATGAAATAGTTTTTGATTTTAATGATAGGATAAAATCTGTTTCAAGTGGATATGCTAGTTTTGAATATGAAATTACTGGCCACAAAGAAGGGGATTTAGTTAAATTGAACATACTTGTTAATACTGAGCCTGTTGATGCTTTAGCAATGATTATACATAAAGATTTTGCTGAAAAGACAGGAAGGCAAGTTTGTGAAAAATTAAAAGATCTTATACCAAGACACAATTTTATGATTCCCGTACAGGCAGCAATAGGTGGAAAAATAGTAGCAAGAGAGTCTATAAAAGGATTTTCTAAAGATGTACTTACTAAAATACACGGCGGTGGTGCCGGAGATCGTAAAAAAAAGCTATTGAAAAAACAAAAGAAAGGAAAAGCCAGATCTAAACAGTTTGGCAGAGTAGAAATACCGCAAGAAGCATTTATTGGGGTTTTGAAAATTAATAAAGAAACATAATGGAAAAATTATTTATAATTTCTAACGAAAGTATTTTTAATTATGAAGGAAATTTTTTTTGTGACAATATTGATCTAAAATCAACTCCTGAAGGATTAAATAATAAATTTGAAGTTAATATTATTGGTAGAAAATCTAAAAAAATTAGATCTCATAAAATAAATCTACAAAATATAAAAACCTACAGTAATATTCTTTTTTTCATATTTAGAATCTTTAGGTCTATACGAGAAAAAAATTCTAGATATTTGATTGTTTCCATATCTCCATTTACTTTTATAGCTTGTATTTTAATCAAGCTTTTTAAAAAAAAACCAATTGTTTATCTAAGAAGTGATGGATATGGAGAATATAAAATAATCTTTGGATTTTTTGGACCAGCAATATATCATTTGATGTTTTCTGTAGTTTCAAAAATTTCTTCATTAATTAGCTGCAGAGAATACATATTAAGAAATAAAATTGGAGATATTGTAGCTCCTTCACAAATTACTACTAAATGGTTATCAAATCACAAGGAAGTAAATACAGATATGATTAAGCTTCTTTATGTTGGCAGAGTAAAAAAAGAAAAGGGAATTTATTCACTTTTAGAGATAATCAAAGAAAGTAAATTAAATTTATCACTATCAATTGTTGGTGCGGAAAAAAACTCTTCTAAATCTATAGTTCAAGAAAATGTTCATATATATGAGGTAGAAAATGATGAAAATAATTTAATTAAGTTCTATGACGAACATAATATTTTCGTTTTACCTTCTTACACAGAAGGCCATCCTATGGCACTACTAGAAGCTCTTTCTCGGCTAAGACCAGTTATTATATTTAAAGATATTGAGCATTTTATAGGAGATAAAAAAGGAATATTTGTAGTTGAAAGAAATCCTACTAGTTTTTTTGAAAAAATTAATCATATCAAAGAGAATTACAATGATATCCAGCAAGAGATGAAAAAAAATAAATTACCTACAAAAGAAGAATTTTTAAAAAGGTTTAGCGATCTAATTTCTAGAATAAATTAGAGTACTGGAGAGGTGGCCGAGTGGTTGAAGGCGCACGCTTGGAAAGTGTGTATACGAGCAATCGTATCGTGGGTTCGAATCCCACTCTCTCCGCCATTAATTT
>Ga0209403_10003316_pt1 | contig 18311 bp, 13 predicted proteins | sample ArcticOcean_MG_C_8_FD_187440 | JGI IMG/M metagenome (GOLD analysis project Ga0209403, IMG submission 187440) | Marine microbial communities from western Arctic Ocean - ArcticOcean_MG_CB11_86 (SPAdes) (version 2) | ecosystem: Environmental > Aquatic > Marine > Oceanic | place: Arctic Ocean... | reverse complement strand
CCCGTGTACCGAGCTGCACCCTGGTTAACCAACTGAGCCATTTTCGCCCGTGCAGTAGCCGGATCAATGTTCCGGAACCAACGAGCGATCATGAGATAGCACAACTCCAATGGAGTCAGGCTCTCCTCGGTTCCAACCAAAACGTACAGTACGCGGTCGCCCGCGCTCTTCAACTCTCTAAAAGCAGGCGCCGACGGAATCATTGCCGTCAGATCCCAAGCTTCAAGAATCCATTCTTTTTCCTCGTCCGACAAGCGGTTCCAAGCGCGCTGGCGCTTCGCCTCAAGGTCGAGCGATTGACCGGGCTGATGGGGGACTGAGGTTAAATCTATATTGTGAACAATTTCGGGCATAGTTCAATGATGAACGCGAACCGCACCCACAACAAGCACAAATTGTTAAGAAGAAACAACACACCACTCAACCAATCCACAGTCAACAATCAGTCCCCTTACAGACGGAAGGGCTAGGGTAGGAGGAATGCGACGCAGAGCCGAGTCATCCGATGACGAGAGCGACTAACGACGCCCGGAGCCTAACGCAAACGCAATAGCGAATAACACCCCACCAACTGCTACCATCTCGACCGTGACCACTTCAAAAACCCAGTACGCCCTCGCCGCCGACATTGGCGGAACAAACATTCGAGCCGCCCTCATCGACTCCGAAGGTCGAATGACCGGCCGTGGATCGATCAACACAGATCCCGAAAGAGGAATCGAAGATGCCAGTGACCGGCTCTCCAAACTCCTCAAAGCCGCTCTCGATACCGCGCCAACTGAGGCCCATATCGTAGGCGTCGGAGTTTCGACCGCAGGCCCGATTCGTCCTGCGACAGGAACCTACAACCACCCACCAAACTTACCCGGCTGGCACAACAAAACGATGAAGCCTCGGCTTGCTGACTCGATGTCGCTGCCCGTTTGGGTTGGTCACGATGCAACACTCGCCGCCCTCGCTGAAACTCGATTCGGTGATCATGTCGGAGCAGAAAACCTCGTGTACGTAACGATTAGTACCGGCGTAGGTGGAGGAATCATTGCCAACAGCGAAATGGTCACTGGGTCGTCCGGAGGTGCCGGTGAAGTCGGGCACCTCTCAGTTAGAACCGGCGCCTACAAATGTAACGTCGGCTGCGACGGCTGTTTCGAGGGTAACGCCTCAGGACCCGCCATCGCCCGAACCGCCCGAGATCGCTGGACCGGTGAAGGCGCACTTGCTGATCTAGCAGGTGGCGATCCACAAAACATCACTTCAAGAATGGTCTTCGATGCCGCCGACGATGGCGATCCGATCGCGAAAGAAGTGATCGATCTAACTATAGAAAACGTAAGCATCGGGCTAGGATCGCTGCTGAACGTATTCAACCCCGAAGCCCTCGTTATCGGTGGAGGCGTGGTTCAAGGCTTGCAGCGTCATTGGGATAGGCTTCAACAATCAGTAATCGACCACTCACTACCCGGATACGGCGGGACAATCCCGCTCACAGCAACCCGCCTAGGCGACGACGTCAGCCTCCTAGGCGCAGCCCAATTGGCATTTCGTCAAGCCAGAAGACAATAGCCCTGGCTGACCCGAAGCCAAGTTACGTCTTACAAGCGCGATCAATGCCGCAGCTCTCCCCCTCGGGATGGAAGAGCTAGGGTAGGAGAATGCGACGCGTAGCCGAGTCATCCGATGAAGAGCGCGACTAAAGCTGCCTAGAAATTCTCTTCGTGATCCCATGGATCTTCTGGCGGCAAATCGATATCGAACGGATCGCCACGATCCAGACCCAGCTCCTCCGCCTCGTCAGTAACACCCGTGCCAAAATCATCGACCTCGCTCGGATCAGGCGCATTCGACCAACCCTCAATCTCAGCAGGCTCGTAGCCTTCCGTGTCGATTCCTGGCAATGTATCGGTCGCCCCGAACATAGAACGAGCCATCTCCTGAGTCACAACCTCATCGAGGTCTTCCTCATCCTTCATCGTCTGCAAAGCCTGTTGAACGAGCTCCACAACACGCGGCTCGGTACTTACCAATAACTGCTGAAGCTGTTCCCTCGCCGTATCGCCACCAATGCGTTCAACCGCTGAAATAGCAGCCAACTGAACAGTCAAATCCTCATCATCAAGCGCACCCTGAAGCGCACGTAAATGAGGCTCATCTCCAAGTTCGCCCATCGCCATGGTCGCCTCATACCGAATCGAAGCAACGTCGTGTTCCACATCAGGTATTACATGGTCGATCCACTTCGGATCAGACGTGCGGCCCATAGCGAAAAGACTGCTTTGTCGAGAGCTAATATCTCCCAATGACCACGCCGCTTCGATATGCGCATCAAGTCGATCGTCAGTGAAAACCGACACCGCCTCCAACGCCTTCAACTTCACATCCTGAACTTCCCGTTCATCATCCAAGACGCTATACAAATTCTTGATCAACGATTCCTTGTACCTAGGTCCAAGCCTGCCGGTCTCAGCCAATGCTGAAAGGTATGCCAGCGGAACTGCCGCACCTGCACGCACTTCAACCACCGGATCATTTTTCAACATGTCCACGAGCGGACGAATCAGCGCACGATCATCACTCTCTTCGAGTCCCTTCAACGAGGCAACCCGAACGGCGGAATCCAGATGTTTTAACCCCTGCTTGTAGATAACTTCGAACTCAACGTCCGGCTGCTCTTCGCACAGAGCAACCATTCGCTCCACGATGTCGAGTACACGCTCGGGAGTCCACTCAAGCCACAGCTCACCAAACTCTTCACCTTCGGGGTTTGTCAGGCGCGACAGCTCAGGCAACGACGCGTAGTTGATCGGAGCATCGTCATCTTCGGGCAGTTTATTTAGAAATTCGTCGAGACCCATGAGTATTTCTAGCCTTACTCGTCTTTCGCAGCCACTTCGACACCGAGGCACTGAAGTGCTGGCGATCGCATCGATCCAAACACCCAGTCCGAAGAATTGCCCACCTGTTCGACCTGAGAGAGCACCTTGTAAACATTGCCCGAAATCATCGTGTCCTTAACTCGACCCACAATTTCTCCGTTTTCAACCTTGAAGCCCAAAGAAACGTTCGCCCTGAAGTCGCCGCCAAGCTCGTTGCCCTGGCCAGCACCAAGAAGTTCCTCAACAATAAGTCCCTCTTTCATACTGGAAATCATGTCCTCAAAGTGCGTGTTGCCTGAAGCAATATCTATGACCGACGAACTTGGCGAAGGCGTGCTCGCCAAACTACGTCCAGCTGCACCTGTAGAAGTCATTCCAAGCTGACCCGCCGTTTGCAGATCCAACAACGGACCACCAGCCACACCATTCTCGATAAGTCCGAGCTTACGGCTCGCAATTCCCTCGTCGTCAAAAGGACGGCTACCACTTGCGCCATTGATTAGCGGATTGTCGTAGATCGAAATTCGTTCATCCACGATCTTCTCACCCCAACGATCGCCCAGTGGCGACGAGCCATTGGCAACGTTCTTGCCACTGAAGCCCGACAACAACGGATGAAGCAGTGTCGCTCCAACTCCGCGAGGAGTGAAAATAACCGGCATATCGCCAGTATTCGACGTTGCAACAGCGGTATCCTTCGACCACCTCAACGACCGACGAACGGTCTGCAGCAATCGATCAAGCTCAACCTCACCAAACAGATGACTCGACCCGTACCCAGCCCAAACGTTCAGCATGTCGGTACCGCGTATCAGTTGAGCGCCCAATGAACAGTAGTAGCTCGTCTGCTCGTACGTCTCGTTAATTCCAGCCGAATTCATGATCCGACCACGCCCGGTCGACCACCCAATTCGGGCGTCGCACAGCAAATCAGGCCATTCGTCCATCAACTTCGCAATCAAGCCCTCGCCAGTGTCGATCATCGACTGTTGCGAAACCTTAGGAACCGCCGGATCGACAATGTCGACGCTCGCGTACTTAGAAGGTGAAGGAAAGCTAAATGAAGCCTCAGACCCGAATGGTACGAGAGTCGCCGCTCTGTCAACCAGCTCGCTCTCACGAGCAGCGTCAGTAGTCGAAGTAAAGCCGATTTTGCCGTTGTCGATCACCCGCAACGCAACACCTGAAGTGTCACGGCGCATGATTTCTTTCAGCTTACCCGACTCAAATGAAACCGGATGGCTCTCCATTTCGACTCGGTAGACCTCGGCCTCATCGAACTTGTCTGCTGCTGCATTTAATAGCGATTCGCTCAAATTATTTTCTCTTGGGATAAGTAACTAGAAATTGTCGACTAAAACGCACTTACGCCCCTGAAATGAGGCATTTTTTAATTCGTATATGGGGGCTACCGTTCGAAACTGGAAGAGGAGATTGTCCGCCTTTGCCACAACCACCGCCTTGGTTCATGTCGAGATCATTCCCAATCCCATCAAGATTCTCTAGAGTCTCGAACAGGTTGCCAGTGAGCATCACCGGACGAACCGCCTCTTGAATCTCGCCGTTACGAATCATGTACGCCTCGCCCGACGAGAAGGTAAACATCTCGTGCTGCGTCATTCCACCGTACCAATTACGCACATAAACACCATCATCAACGCCCTCAAGCAAGTCAGCTAATGTCGCCTCACCAGGCTCGATGATCGTGTTAGTCATTCGAACGATTGGAGGGAAGTTGTAACCAATGGCACGAGCATTGCCTGTCGGCTGCTCACCCATTTTTGCTGCAGTCTCTCGAGAATGCAGCCGACCGACCAATTCACCCTCTCGAACAAGCGCTGTTCGAGTCGCTGGCGTGCCCTCGTCGTCGTACTTAAAACTTCCACGTAGTGCGGGGATCGATGCGCCATCAGTGAAGTTCAGGTGCTTACCACCGAACTTACGCCCCATGTACATAATTTCTTTGAGCTTCTCGTTCTCGTAAACGTTGTCACCCTCGGAAAGATGACCAAACGCCTCGTGAACAAACACTCCAGCAAGAACGGGATCGAGAACGACTGTTCGCTCTCCACCTTCAAGTGACTTCGCATCCAAAAGTGCAACGGCCCGCTTCGCAGCGTCAATCACCTTATCGTCGAGTCCACGAATCAATCCGTAATCGCCCTGCGATCCAAGACTGAATCCCGCCTGTTGCACATCTCCACCGCTACGAGCCTGCGCGGAAATTCTCGATATGACATGAATCTGTTGCTGCTCGATGTACGATCCATCCGAGCTACCGAAGAAAGTCTTGCGAGACATGTCGCCGTAGATGATATCGGCGCTGTTAATGCCATCGACCGACCACACCAAATCGTTGTAGTGGTCCATCTGACGTTTCTTCTCATCCAGAGAAATTTCAGTCGGATCCTCAACGATGTACGCCGGAACTACATCGACGTGTGGCTCAACCTCGCCAAGCTCGGTCTTCGATCCGCCGACAGCCTTCGACTGCGCAACTGCGTCGGCAACCTTCTTACTCAGCTCACCCAAACTGTTGAAGCTCGCAAAGCCCCAGCCGCCTTTAGTAGCAGCCCGAACATTCCCGCCAAGCCCACTCGTCTGAGCGATAGTGTCGAGGGATTTACCTCGATACGTCAGGCGTGAATTGTCCGTCTCTTCGATTCGGATTTCACAGTAATCGGCACCATGGCCGTTCAGGGCGTTCTCAATAATGTCTCGGTATTTCACGAATTCGCCAAGCCTCTTCAAGTAGTGGTTATTCGAACTACAAACGTCGAACGTAGCTGCGTCGTCAGGGGGATCAGGTTTCAGAACGACAATACTAACAATCGAACCCCCAAAGACGTACCTCCTCAGGGCGTTAGCAATTACATTCCCACCGGGTCGCAGAGATAATCGTTAGCGATGTCTAGCAAATCACGCCAACACGCCGAATATCAGTCAGCCGTTTCGAAGTTATTGTCGCTCGCCGACTTCGAGAGAAAGTCTCGCGCCAACGACCCGCCTGATTTCCATCTCCAACGCATCAAACGTCTACTTTCGTATTTGGGTAACCCGCATCACGAGAAAAAATACGTCCACGTGGCTGGAAGCAAAGGCAAAGGCAGCACTTCGGCGATGATCGCGTGGGCACTCGCCGCCAACGGCTACAAAACCGGACTATTCACATCACCATCGATCCACAAAATCACAGAACGAATCCGGGTGAACGGTGAACCGATCTCCGAATTCGACTTTACCAACCTCGTACACGACCTATGGCAAGCCGTGGAAAAAGTTACAGCCGATGGCGATATCGGAGTCGTTTCGGTATTCGAGCTGGAAACAGCAATGGCCTTTTGCCACTTTGCCAATTCGAGCGCAGACATCAGCGTGATCGAAGTCGGACTCGGCGGGCGCCTTGATTCCACCAACATCATCACTCCCCTAGTTTCGGTGATCACACCAATCAGCCTCGATCACGTGGCCATACTCGGCGACACCATCGAACTGATTGCCGGAGAGAAAGCCGGAATCATCAAACAAGGCGTGCCGGTCGTCACAGCCCCTCAGCACCCCGACGCCTTGAGAGTTATCAGCGCCAAAGCCTCCGACCAACGATCGAAACTTATCGAATCGAACTCCGCTGTCACGATTACCAATGAAGAAAATCTCGGCCTTGAAGGCATAAAACTTGAGATCAAAACTCGTAGCTCGACATTCACTCTGCATCTGAAACTTCTAGGCGCTCACCAAGTCGACAACGCCAGCACCGCCATTGCCGTCATCTCCGAACTCGAATCTACGGTAATCGAAATAGATTCAGAAAAAACCAGTATCGGAATCGAAAACGTTCAGTGGCCAGCCCGAAACCAGCTTGTGACTACCGATCCCACTCCAATTTTCGTCGATGGTGCACACAACGTCGATTCAGCCCGCGCCCTACGAAAATCCGTAAAAACGCTATTCCCACACAGTAAAAAAATATTCGTCATCCTTGGCACTGTCCGTGGACACGATCCGGCGGCAATTGCCCGGGAATTACAACATTTCAATCCGATTTTCATCACCACCGAGTCGAGACACCCTAAATCTCTGACCAATTTGGAACTATCGAAATTGTTGTTTGAGAGTAAAATTGCGGTGCACAAATCCACATCAAACACATCAGATGCGTTGAGTGCGGCAAAAAATCTTGCAAACGAGAACGACCTAATTCTCGGAACCGGATCGCTATTTGTCGCCGCGGAAATTGTTGAGATCGAACACAATATCGAACCTGAACTCTATCCCGACATCAAACTACCTCCGAAACCTTAGAAACAAAGTTCTGACACGAATATATGACCAGCAACAGCAAAACAAGAGTAGTAGTTACCGGTATGGGCGCAATAACGTGCCTAGGTAACTCAGTCAAACAGTTTTGGACCGGCGTCAAAAACGGTCAATCTGGAATTCGTGAAATCAGCCTCGTAAGCCCCGATGGCTTCCCGTGCAGAGTTTCGGGAGAGATTCAGGACTTCGACCCCACCGAACACATGGATCGTAAGGAAGCCCGCCGAATGGCTCGCTTCTCTCAGTTCGCAGTTGTTGCCGCCGCCCAAGCAGTCGAAGACTCCGGATTAGATTTCGAAAAAGAAGACCTCGATCGCATCGGCGTTCTGATCGGTAGTGGTTCCGGTGGACTCCCAGAAACCGACCAGCAAGCCGAGATCCGCGTAAAGCGCGGTGTCGGTCGCATGAGTCCCTACTACATACCGATGATGCTAGTGAACATGGCAGCAGCGAACATTTCGCACCGATTTAACCTAACCGGCTACACAAATACATGTGTCACTGCTTGCGCAGCCAGCACACAAGCAATCGGCGAAGCAGCCGAGGTGATCCGCCGCGGTGATGCAGACGTTATCGTCACCGGAGGCACAGAAGCTGGAATTTGTGAAATAGGCATGGGTGGATTCAGCACCATGCGAGCTCTTTCAACTTGGTCCGGCGACCCTTCCCAAGCAAGCCGACCATTCGACAAAGGGCGCGACGGATTCGCTCCCTCAGAAGGTAGCGGAATCCTCATCCTCGAAAGCCTCGAACACGCAAAGGCACGTGGCGCAACAATCCACGCAGAAATCGGAGGCTGGGGCGTATCGTCCGATGCCTACCACCTCGTGCAGCCTCACCCTGAAGGATCTGGCGCCGCGAAAGCGATGAACCGAGCGCTAACTAACGCCGGAGTCACGATCAACGATATCGACTACATCAACGCTCACGGCACATCGACTCCGATCAACGACGCATCCGAAACTAAAGCGATAAAAGCAGTGTTCGGCGAACACGCCTACAACGTGCCAATCAGCTCGACCAAGTCGATGGTTGGTCACTCGCTCGGCGCTTCAGGAGCGCTCGAAGCCATCGCCTGCATCAGCAGCATCAACGACGGCGTTCTTCACCCGACGATCAATCAAGATGAGCCCGACCCTGACTGCGATCTCGACTACATTCCAAATGTAGCCCGAGAACAAGAGGTCAATGTGACCCTCTCGAATAGCTTCGGATTCGGCGGCCAAAACGCCTGCCTAGTAATCAAGAAGTTCACGTAAAACCGATAGATCGTCTAACGTTGCTGTTCTGAAACAGAATCACGCACTGTAAAAAGCCACGTTCAGACTTATTGCCGAACGGCTCTCAGTCCCAGCGAATCGCAGCCGTCCCGGCTAAACCGGAAATACGATCACCTTGGCATCACCACGAGTGTGAACCGTCACTCGGCTACCAACATCGATCCCGTCCGCAGCCCGTCGACGAACCCTGAGCAACGTCCCAGAATCCAGTCGAATGCTGTATTCAGTAAACTCACCCTCGAACTCCGTCATCTCGACGGTCGAAGTCCGTTGACCTTCTTCTCCAGCTAAAACGATCTCCAGCTCCGACGCCCGCATCAACGCTAAAGCCTGCTGCCCATCCGCCATATGAATATCGGTCGTCACCCGAGTCGGGAACACACCCGCTTCGGTCACTACAACTCCACCACGGAAAACACCAGGAATCAGCTCGCAAGGCCCGATCAATTTCGCCACCGCAGCCGAAGCAGGATTTTGATAGACATCTTCCGGAGTTCCGATCTGCTCGATACTGTTCTCACCCATCACCGCAACACGATCCGATGTCGCCAGAGCCTCTTCACGATCGTGCGTAACCAACAACGTAGTCGCCCCACTCTCTCGCACAATCCTCTTAATATCTCGTCGCAGCGCAGTGCGCAGCTGCCGGTCCAGGTTGCTGAACGGTTCGTCCAAAAGCAAAGCGACCGGATCAGGAGCCAACGCCCTCGCTATCGCGACTCGCTGCTGCTGACCACCTGAAAGTTCGTGCACGTATCGAGACTCATACCCGCTCATCCCAACCATCTTCAAAACAGGTGCAATTCGTACTCGACGCTCTTCCGCAGGAAGCCCCTTAAGTCCGAACTCAACGTTCTTAGCGACAGTCAAATGTGGGAACAGCGCGTAGTCCTGAAAAACCAACCCGATCCGACGTTGATCTGGTGGCACATGGACGAACGATGAACCAACCAACTGACCACCGACACGAACATATCCAGATGAAACCCGTTCGAATCCAGCCACGACTCTCAGAGCAGTTGTCTTACCAGCACCGCTACGACCCAAAATGCTCACAAATTCGCCAGGCTTCACAAGCAGGTTGAATTCGCTTATAGCCGGAGCATCAGATCCCGGATAGCTGCATTCGACGCCCTGTAGCTCAATCACACCGGCCTCGGTTGAAGAACCAGCTACGCCCATCGTCACTCCCGGCTGCACCGAAATATCGATCTTCTGTCTACGCCAAAGCATTTTCATTGAGCTACCTCAGCTGTTTCTGCCGGTGATTGGCTATCGGATTCATCCACTCGATCTGATTCATCGACTCCGTCACTGTGTCCCCGTAACGTCAAATATGCCGTCGGCACCCCAGCAACCAAAACCAGCAACAAAGCAGCAGCAGCGGTCTTAGCGAAAAATGCCTCAGATGCTGCCGACCATATAGAAGAAGAAAGTGTGCGATATCCGATAGGAGAAAGAATCAGAGTCGCCGGAAGCTCTTTCATTGTAAGAAGGAACACCATCGCTCCACCAGCCAATGCGCCCGGCATGACCAACGGTACGGTGACCGAGAAAATCACTCTCCATTGAGATCGCCCTAAACTCTGGGCAGCTTCTTCAACTCGTGGATTCAATTGTAGTAACGAACTCCGCAAAGCACCAACACTCGCCGGCAAAAACAGAACGACGAAGGCAAATATCAACATCCAAATCGACTGGTACAAAGGTCGTGCCACGTTGATCCCAAAGAACACCAACGACAGCGCAACCACTACACCAGGTAATCCAAATCCAATATAAATCGCCCGTTCAAAGAATCGACTTAGCCGACTCTGGAATCGAACCGAAAGTATTGCAATTGGCAACGATGCCAGCACAGTCGTAACCGCAGCCAAAAGAGATATATACAACGAGTTTCTGGCTGGAATAAGCAATGGCAACAGCTGCTGATCGTTCAACAAACCTCGAACGAGCCAGTGAATCAACACGGCTACCGGAATGACCAACCCGATCAAAACCGGAACGCCAACAACGGCCGCCCCGGCCCATCGCCAGCGACCAATATTGATTCGTCGAGAAACCCGAACAGCCCCCACGGTGCTCCGGTGATAAGCCCCACGACCACGAGTAAATCCTTCGCCGAGTAGCAAAAGAACTGCGATTGCGACAAGAATCAATGAAAGAACAGCTGCAAGAGTGCGATCGATCGACGACTGATACTGAATCATGATCGTCGAAGTAAACGTCTGATATCTCAGAAGCGCCACACCACCGAAATCGCTCAATGTGTACAAAGCGACCAACAACGATCCACCAGCGATCGCAGGTCGCAACATTGGCAACGTCACAGACCTGAACGTGTGAACCGGACCGTATCCCATTGCCCGAGCCGCCTCTTCCAAAGCAGGATCCATTCTGCGTAACGCGCCTCGAACGGTCAAAAGCACGTATGGATAAGTCATTAGTACAAGAACGAGAGTCGCACCACCCAGACCGTAAATATCAGGTAAGCGCTCAACACCTAGTCCCGAAAGCCAGCCCTGCAATACACCCTTCGGTGAATACATTTCAATCACCGTAGTCGCCATCACAAAACTTGGAACAACAAGCGGCAAAACCGAAGCTACCGATAACACTCGGCGGAGAGGAATATCAGACTTCACAGTAAGCCAGGCGACAGGCACCGCAACTATTACAGAAATAACTGTAACCAATGCGATAAGTAGGAATGTTCGACCAAAAACGGCAGCAGTACTTTGGCGCCAAATAATGTCGAACCATTCAGAACCAACACCGATTGATCTAATCAATAAGTAAGCAACCGGAATTAATGCAGCAAACGCGACAACAGACGCAGACACTACTAATAGCGTTGGCGGTCGTTTTCCATCGGCAGATTTATATCCTGCCGATATAACACCAGAAATGTTCACGCAGGCACCACCAGGATTTCAAAAGGTGATGCCTGCGAAGACATTTCCAGCGTGAATGCATTACACGGTTGGATCAACATGTGTGTGCAGATCTAATCTGCGCGAGCTCCCTAAGGAAGAGCGTTAACCTCTCGGAGTAGATCCTGAGTGCCTTGAAGATCAATCAAGTCACCGAGGTCGATCGAAGGTTTAGTTATGTCTTCAAGAGCAGGAAGTAAGTTGCTAGGCTTTGCATTGTCGTTGAGAGGGAATTCAAACGTCTGGGCAGAGAAATACTGTTGACCAGATGCACTAAGAAGGAACTTTATGAACTGATTAGCCAAGTCTTTGTTATCAGATTCTTCAATAAGTCCAACACCCGCAACAAGAATTACTGATCCCGGATCAGCTGCCCGTGTGTAGTAGTTCCGAGCAGCGAACGATTCCCCCTCTTCAGCAATAAATCGGTGAAGGTAGTAGTGGTTTACAAAACCAACTTCAATTTCACCAGCACCAGTCGCAGCAACTGTAGGAGTGTTCTTTGCATAAATCTTAGGTTCGTTCGCTACGATACCTTCGAGCCAAGTCTTTGTACGTTCCTCACCCCACTCTTGCCGCATGCCAGTGATCATTGCGTGAAGCGAGCTGTTGGTTGGAGCCCAGCCGATTCGACCCTTCCACTCAGGTTTTACAAAATCTTCGATCGAATCAGGAAGGTCCGCCTCCGTCAGCATATCTGTGTTGTAAACAACCACACGTGCACGACCCGATGTTCCAACCCACTTGCTTTCGGGATCACGCGCCCAGTCGGGAACCGACTCCAAAATTTCCGTCGAAAGCTCGGCTAACAAGGAATCTACAGCACCTAAACCACCCGGATCCTGTGCGAAGTAGATATCTGCAGGAGTGTTACCACCCTCTTCTAACAATGTGGCGGCAAGCATACCCGTCTTACCATAGTTCACCTGAACCTTTTCGCCAGTCACTTCTTCAAAATCAGCGATCAACGGACCGATTAATGATTCGCTCCGCCCTGAGTAAATAACCAAAGGTTTTGACTCTGGCTTCTCGACTTCTTTTTCGACGATGACGGTCTCTACAACCGTAACCGTTGAGTCATCTGCTGCGCACGAAATCGACACAATCATCAAAACTGAAAACAATGCTGCGCTAACTATCACGCGACCAATTCTGGCTACGTACTTATCCATTACTAGAGTCCCTTGACTAGTGCCGATATAGGATCCGTGAAAACTATTTTAGTAGTTCGTCAGTACGTCCTAAATCATTCGTATGTCGAAATCCTTACCTAAACCATACACAATTATATTGATACTGCAAATACCACTTTATGAAAAATAGATGCGTAAATTTTCTTTGATGATTCACTCGTAGATTCATTGGAGCGCATTGACTATTCTCTTACACAAACTTTTTTATTCGTACATGCTCATTAATCACTTAACATATTTACTGCGAGGCGAGCATGACCCTACGACGGGCGAAAAAAATCTTCCCCAAACGTGTCCTACATAAATAAGGCACGGGTAACAAACTAACAACTACAATCTGACATACGAACAGACATACAGTTCATTGCTGCTACTGAGTGGTCGACGAAATCGATTTCCCTGAAGAAGTTCTCGTCGGTGGTTGGATAAATGCAAGCCCGAGCCCTCAGGTGACACGAGCGTACAAATCTGAACAAGACGGCCTCGTCGTCATCGAGGTTGTGATTCCTGAATAATTTGAAGTTGAAGCGGGCGAAAACCCGACGCAGATATGGGACCTAGTCGACACAATCGAGCCCGACTCAACCTACGAATTCCTTGTAGTTAGATAAGCCCAACAACGCTTAAACGCCGAACCATCCAATCACGAAAGAATCTAAGTGAAAAGCCCGCTACGAACTGCGCTAATTCTCATCGCAGCAATCACCTTGATCGCAATTGCCGTGTCTTGCTCATCGAACGGCTCAGATGACGATCCGACTGCAACAACCCCGGCTTTGGCAACGGCACGCCCAACTATCACCCCAGTTCCGACTGCAACCAACACTCCTGGGCCAACGGCAACTCCTGAACCAACGGCGACTCCTAGCCCAACACCGAATCCGACTTCTACACCGAATCCGCCTGATTCTCACGTTAACGAAATGGGACGCCTATTCGTCGAAAAGGGCATCGACTTCTCGACCCTGTTCGTCCAAACAGTCGGCGCAGCCAAGTGGCCATCAGCGGCTCTCGGTTGCCCGGAACCAGGGACATTCAATGACACAAGTGAAGCCCCATACAGCGGCTTCTACTACATCATCAGTAATGGATCTACGACCTGGGAATACCACGCCAATGCAGACGACTCGGTAGTCATACGGTGCGATGAGCGAACGCCTTCGAACGCTCCACTCGTAAATATTACCGAGCAAGCCAAACTCTCCGATTCCTCCAATCTCACTCTCATGCGAAGAGATTTCTCCACCGGAAAATTTGAAGTCAATAGAGAGATGACTACAGACGACATGGCGCGTGTTATCGCTCTCTTTAATCAGGACTCCGGAATCTCGTACGTAGCTCCGTGTACGACGATATTCAGACTCGATTTCGTCACCAGCGACGGAACGCGAGAAATCGAATTCATCTGCGAAGAAAATTACAAAGCATTCGATATCTACTGGAACGAGCTCCACGGAACCGCCCCAATACTCGGCTATATCATCGGCCCATACCTCACAGGCAATCCAATTCCTCAACTTCCAACCGAAACCCCGTAGGAAGCCCAGTAAACGAGGGCACAAACCTGATGACCGACGAACTAGCGAATAGGCGACTCAAGGCAGGCAAGCTACCTGCCGACCTACTCGCCAATTTCCTGAGCGATATCACAACTCCCGACCCAAGAATATTGCTTGGCCCAAACATTGGAGAAGACGCCGCGTTCATTTCCTTCGGCAGCAAAACGCTCATCGCCAAATCCGACCCCATTACGTTCGCCACCGATCGCATCGGCTGGTATGCAATTCAAGTCAACGCCAATGATATCGCAGCGTCTGGTGGCACTCCGAAATGGTTCCTCGGAACACTATTTCTACCTGAAAACGAACCAGCTTCTACAGCCAGAGACATATTCGCCCAACTCCAAGAAGCAGCAACTGAACTAGGAATTATGCTGATAGGCGGACACACCGAAATTACGATCGGGCTACCTCGACCAATAATCGCAGGAACCATGCTGGGCGAAGCTGCGCCGTCCGAAACAGTAAAAACATCTTCCGCCAACTTCGGCGACGACGTAATTCTCACTTCGGGTATAGCGATCGAAGGGACGGCAATAATCGCTCGAGAAAGCAAATCGGCACTTATCTCGGCTGGGCTAACAAAGCAGCAGATCTCCGAAGCGGCGGAATTCCTCGACTCTCCCGGAATATCGGTCGTAAAAGCTGCCAGCATAGCCACATCAACCGGCTATGTCACAGCTATGCACGATCCGACAGAAGGTGGCCTGGCCGGCGCATTACACGAAATGGCACGAGCCTCTAAAAAAGGAATCGCCGTCGACGCCGATCAGATACTCATATACCCCGAAACAAAAGTAATATGCACCGCTCTAGATATCGATCCATGGGGACTAATCGCTTCTGGTGCTTTAATCGTCACTTGCGACCCAAGCGGCTCCCAAGAAATCGTCGACTCGCTTGAGAACAACGGCATAGCCGCAAACATCATTGGGAAGATCACAAGCTCAGAAAACGGACTAACTCGAACTTCAAATGGAATCACCGAATCTCTTCCAGTTTTCGAACGAGATGAAATAGCCCGGCTCTATTCAACTTAACCCCGAATTTCACGTATGTTCCTTTTGTTCCTTTCTCACCCTTAATTTCATCAAACAATTAGAATGAAATAACAAACACGCTTAGTCGTGCTGATGAGAACCAATTAAATTGGCAATCTACAGGCAAACCTGCGATTTATGACAACCACTCAACAAATCGGATCCGCCAAGGATCTAATGCACTCGGTTCACCAGTACCTGCCATCCGATCGCGCCTCCGCTGTAGAACACTCACTTGAGTACGCCGTAAACGCTCACGACGGTCAAGTACGTGACTCCGGCGATCCGTTCGTAGTTCACCCAATCGCAACCGCCCTTCGACTCGCTGATATGCGACTCGATGTCACTACGATTCAAGCCGCACTGCTCCACGATGTAATAGAGGATTGCGGCATAAGCTTCGAACAACTCGAAGCTGAATTCAGCACTGAAGTCGCAAAACTCGTCGATGGCGTTACCAAGCTTAAACGTCTCGATTTGATCTCCGAATCTGGTGCGATGATGAAGCAGATCGCAACTCCAGAAGCGACCCGTGCAGCATCACTACGCAAGATGCTAGTAGCGATGGCTGAAGACGTACGAGTCGTACTGATAAAACTCTCCGACCGCTTGCACAACATGCAAACGCTCGAACATCTTCCCGTGCCAAAGCAACAGCGGATCTCACGAGAAACGCTCGACATCTACTCGCCTCTAGCCCACCGCCTGGGCATGTACGACATCAAATGGCAGCTCGAAGATCAAGCCTTCCGATACCTGATGCCCCGCCAGTACAAATCGATATCTCGACTCGTAAGTCGGAAACGTGCTGAGCGAGAGATTTATACCGAAGCAGCCGTAAAGGCAATCAAAGGCCCGCTCGACAAAGCCGACATCACATGCCGAGTCGATGGACGAGTCAAGCACCTCTACAGCACCTACAACAAGCTCCAACGCTACGAACGTATGGGTCGTAAGTTCGACGAAATTTACGATCTAATCGCTATTCGAGTCGTCACTGACGATCTGGGTTCTTGCTACGCAGCACTTGGCGTCGTTCACTCAAAATGGCGCCCGGTACCCGGCCAGTTCGACGACTACATCGCCAGCCCTAAAGAAAACATGTACCAGTCGCTGCACACTTCAGTACGTGGCCCAGGAAACTTCCCAATTGAAGTGCAAATTCGTACTCAAGAGATGCACGAAATCGCCGAAGAAGGTGTCGCCTCTCACTGGATGTACAAAGAAGGCGAAGACGGCGTACCGAAGGTCGACAGCTTTGATACGAAGATGTCGTGGCTTCGACAACTTCTCGACTGGCAGCGTGAGGTTTCTGGCGATGATGAATACCTCGCCACGGTTAAAACCGACATTCTGCAAGACCAAGTATTCGTCTACACACCCAAGGGCGACGTCAAAGACCTTCCAGCAGGTGCAACGCCTATCGACTTCGCTTACCGCATTCACACCGACCTCGGGCACAACACAGTCGGTGCCGTCGTAAACGGCAAGCTTATAGCTCTAAACACACCTCTAAACAACGGCGATGTCGTAGAAATACGCAAAGCCAGAATCCCTCGCGGTCCAAGCCTTGATTGGCTGAACCTCGACCTCGGATATCTCATCACAGGTAGTGCCCAGACCAAGGTCAAGCAGTGGTTCCGCAAACAGGAACGACAAAGCAACGTGCGACGCGGCAAGGATCTACTCAAGAAGGAACTCCAACGACTCGGTCTCAAATACAATGAGAAAGAGATCGTCGCCAGCCTAGACTACGATGATTTCGACGATCTATCTGAAGCACTCGGAACCGGTCAAATTTCGGTTGGTCGAGTTGCTGAAACACTTAACCCGACACCCGACGAAGTGTTCAAGCCAGAAGTTTCTTCAGGTAAACCTCCTACCGATCAAATCAAGGGCCTTTTCGTTATGGGTGAGCCAGGTCTCCTCACTAGAATTGCCCATTGCTGTAGCCCTGTCCACGGCGACGAGATCACCGGATACTTAACTCGCGGCAGAGGCGTGACAGTACACCGACAAGGCTGTTCTATCCTCCGCGACCGAGAAGATACTAATCGTCACTTGCCCGTTGCATGGGGCCACTACGAGACGACTTACGCCTCTCGTTTACAGATAAAAGCATTCGACCGAGTTGGACTGATTCGAGACATCACAAATGTCGTTTCATCTGAAAACGTAAATATTCACTCACTCGCATCTGACGAAGACGACAAAACTAATGCCTGTACAGTGTCACTTACGGTGTACACTACTGGGGTTGAGCAGTTAAGTCGGCTCTTCTCCCGCGTTGAAACGATCCCAGGTGTAGACAACGTCTTCCGGGTCAGCGAAGCGCCGAGTCTGTAGCAATACAAACTCAAAATCGCATAAATTCGTTTACACAGCATTCAGAACAGTTAGCAAGGAACATCAATGCCCGCCGCTAAAACTTTGCGCGCTCAGACCCGCAAAGCCGATCGCAATCGATCGACTCGATCATTCACTCGCAGCCGTGTACGAGCTGTTGCAGAAGTTCTCGAAACCGGTTCAAAGACCGACGAGTCAGATGCAACACTAACCAGTGCAATCTCTGCGCTCGACAAAGCAGTTACTAAAGGTGTCATGCACCGAAACGCTGCCGCTCGCAAGAAGTCTCGACTCACCAAGCAGTACAACAAGCTTTCTAGCTAACTTGGGATAGACCTTTTGACTCAGGGTCCGCAAAACTCCCCAGATCACGAGCATGACCATGCGGCCGATACCCATCGGCCCGGTCCACCGTCACAAGCCGACGACACCCAGTTCAACTGGCGAATCCATCATCCTTTCGAAGGCGTGGAAAACCGAGTAGCGGTCGAGGTAGCCCCGTGGAATGGACTGCTCCCGCGCTGGCGATTCGTCATACCTGGCGATTTCAAAGGTACCTACAAATGGGGCATCGGCCCGGTAGGTTCAGGTGAAATCGACGAAGACGTAAAACGACCCGCAAAAGACGGCCCGATTCAGATGGTTAATGGACCTCTCGTTATATGGTTCGGGGGTCATGAGTCACTTTCGACCAAACAGTCCGCATATCTCGTCTTCGAAGGTGAACCACCGCACTATGTTGCATTTGGCCATTCTGAAACGGTTGGCGG
>Ga0209403_10003312_pt1 | contig 18320 bp, 22 predicted proteins | sample ArcticOcean_MG_C_8_FD_187440 | JGI IMG/M metagenome (GOLD analysis project Ga0209403, IMG submission 187440) | Marine microbial communities from western Arctic Ocean - ArcticOcean_MG_CB11_86 (SPAdes) (version 2) | ecosystem: Environmental > Aquatic > Marine > Oceanic | place: Arctic Ocean... | reverse complement strand
GTACGTGTAAACACCTCGCTTTTGTTGAATCCCTTCAGAGCAAGGTAGGCAGCTAAGGCATCAGAGATACAGGGCGCATCTATCGATGCATTTTGGGAGCTAGCGATACATGCCTCCACAGAAGGAATGGGAGCCTGTTTAATACGGAGGCTCAGCCAAAAGTCATCAAGCTTCTGTGCGAGCGCCTGAGAGCCTTTGACAGCTGCATTGCTAGATTTTGTTTTAAGGCAGACAACGATTCGCGAGCAGCCATGATGGGCTCTCATGTCTATCGGGAGATGCCTGCCAAAATAGAAAACACCCCTCTTACGGTACAGATAACGACCGCAATTTTTATCTACCATTTTGTCTACCCCATCAGCCGAACATTAAAGAAGTTCTTTTATGCCAATGAGTTAGGACATGATTTAGGTTAGAAATTGTGCACCCTCCACGGATTTGATACCTGTCGCAAGCGCCAGTTAAGGCACTACGACTTTAATAATTGATTGACTTTAATCGACGACAAGAACGCCATTACAGGGCAGCACCGACATTCCCCAACCTCGCCCCTTGTCGGCCCGAAAGCTCTCGAAACTACAGCCTACGGTAGATATATTACCGCCGCCATCATATCCGTCGAGCCTAACTCTCTTCTATGTTTGTCGCCTCAAGCCGGTCGCGAAGATCGCGCTTCATAACTTTGCCATAATTATTTTTAGGCAATGTCGTCTCAAAATAATATTTCTTGGGCCGTTTAAAGCGCGCAATATTATCCAAGCAGAGCTGATCTAAGTCTGCCGACGTCACTTTCCCGCCTTCGGCCCGGACCACAAAGGCTATAACATCCTCGCCCCATTCCGGATGCGGCCGGCCAATGACTGAGGCCTCGCGTACCTCATCGTGGCGCAACAAGACCTCTTCAATTTCGCGCGGATAAATATTTGTGCCGCCGGAAATGATCATATCCTTGGAACGGTCCAGCAGCGTGAGGAAACCATCCTCATCTACACTGCCAATATCACCGGTATGCAGCCATCCGCCGCGCAGCGCCGCCGCCGTTGCCTCCGGGTCCTGCCAATAGCCGGTCATAACTATGTCACCGCGCACCACGACCTCCCCGGCCTCGCCCGGCGGCAATGTCTTGTCATCCTCATCCACAACACGAAATTCACAATCCGTGCGCGAAATTCCGGTCGATGCTATCCGTTCTGCATAGCGTGGATGGCTGCGATCTGCGTAAAATTCGCGCGACAGATAGCAGATATTCATAGGCGCTTCGCCTTGGCCATATATTTGCACCAATTTCGGACCAAAAACCTCCAACGCCCGTTCGACATCGGCCACATACATGGGTGCACCGCCATAATAAAGTAGCTTTAGATTGGTTGTATCAGCCTCCGCCATGGCCGGACTCGCCATCATCCGAACAATCATAGTAGGAGCGCCAAACAGGGTCACGCCCGAATAGTGTGGAATCAGATCCAGTATTTCGGCAGCTTCAAAACCACCACTCTCCGGAATCACATTGTTGGCCGCTTTTGCCACATGCGGCAGAGCATAAAGCCCCGAGCCATGGGAAAGCGGAGCCGCATGAAAGACACTATCCCCGGGGCTTATGGGGTCCATATCGGCAAAATAACTCAACGTCATGATGAGCAAATTCCGGTGGCTCAGCGTTGCGCCTTTGGGTCGTCCTGTGGTGCCGCTGGTAAAGAACAACCAAGCGGGATCATCGGGTGCTCGCTCCGCATATGGCATAGCTTTGCCACCCTTGTGAGTGCGGTAGGTGTCACTATCGGCTGAGATGACAAATTCTAAGCAGTCTACTTCCGTACTTAACTTTTCGATCGCTGGTATCAATTTAGGATCGGTAAAGCATGCTCGCGAACCTGAATTCTCAAATATATAAGCAAATTCGCTTGGGTGGAGCTTGGCATTCACCGGCACCGCTACTAACCCGGCATACCATATGGCAAATAGGCATTCTAGAAATTCGGGCCTGTTAGACATCGTGATCGCCACCCGGTCACCGCTCTCCAGGCCATAGCGATGACGCAGCGCATGCGCAATAGCACCCGACGATTGATGAAAGTCGGCATAGTCCGACCATGTCTTCACGCCCCACGCGATGGCCGGTCGATCCGGAAAGCTAAGAGCGGCCTTGGCCAATAACGCTGCTATATTCATGCTCATTCCTGCCTTATTTATGCCCTGCAGAATTCAATTCCACATGCTGTTCAGACCTTAAACTTCCTGTCTTATAAAAAGAAACGGCGCGGAGGGCCAACTGAATGCCTCTCCGTGCCATATTTTTTGATTCGAATGCGCCGGTTTACGGCGCACAGAATGCCTTAGAACTGGCCGTCCTGCACCCGATAGATATCCGGATTTCCCGGACTCGCCATATAGGATAAACGCAGCGACACCCGCTGCGGCGCCTTATCGCTATCCTCTGTTTTCTCATCGGATGAGGTCGCCAACGGCAATCGTTTTCCAATCTACCGGCCGACGAAAGAACATTTGGCCAATGGTACCTGCTCCCTCGACACCTCGGTTCTGGTCGAATCAAGTGCCGCGCTTCGCCGCGCCATAGCAGAGCGGGTTGACTTAATTGTGCTCAAGAAATTTGGTGACCAGGAGCAAAAAGGCCAAGGTCTCAGCGGTGAAATCTTTACCGCCATCGCCGAAAATATTCCACCTCTCATCGCCGTGCCACAAGATGCGCTCGAACTCTGGAAGGAGCGCAGCGGTGGTCTCGGTGAAATTCTCGACTTCAAGGTCGAACAATTTCGCCATTGGTGGCAAAGCGCTCAACGCCCCTAGAACAAATTCCGATCAGGTAAACTCATCTGCGACGTCCATTTTCTTCAATGCAGAAGAGTTTGCCCATCTCGTATGAACGCAAACGCGCGCGCAAATATAATTACTTATCCAGTTTGCCTATCTAAATTATTTTCCCGACATGCCGTAGCGCGCCATCACCTCCTGTAGCGCCGCATGATCGATAGCACTGGCGCTATGGCCGTCGCGCCCGGTCATATCTTCGGCCGCGACCAGAGCATTAATCACCGCCTCATCGACACTCTCGACCACAGCGCTAAACACCGGATCGAGTGTTTCATGCGGCACGTAATCAAGCTGCTGCAAGCCACCAATACCGTTACCCGCTTCAGGCGCCGGGTTAGCTGTGGAAAAGGCGAGAAAGATATCGCCGGAATTATTTCCCGATGGCGTGCCGGCGCGACCGATGCCGATCGAGATACGCTTGGCCAAACGCTGCAACTGGATCGGCAGAAGCGGCACATCCGTGCCAATAATGGCAATGATCGAGCCCTGCTCCTTCGACCATAGCAGGTCATCCTTCAAATGCTGACCGACCGGCGCGCCACAGACGCGCAGCCATTCGCGAATTCCGTGATTGGCCTGCACCAAGGCGCCTACCGTATAGTCGCCGCCGGCCACCTGAACGGTGCGCGATGCGGTGCCTGTGCCGCCTTTAAATTCATAACTAATCATGCCGGTGCCGCCACCAACACTACCCTCCATAATCGGCCCGCTGCGTGCACCATCGAGCGCCGCCAACACATGCTCCTGGCGCACATGAAAGCCGTTCATGTCATTGAGATGCGCATCACAGGTCTCGGCGACCACCGGCAGTGCCCAGGCATATTCACCGAAGGCGACGCCATATTGCTTAAGCATCCAGCGCGTACTCGCTTCATGCGCCGCACCAATGCCATGGGTGTTGGTAATGCAAATTGGTCCGGTGAAATAGCCCGCTTCGTTGATCCAATGAGCGCCGGTCATCTCGCCATTGCCATTCAGCGAGAACATCGCCGCCCATACCGGCGGCAACTCGTGCGTATGGCCGCGCGGCAGGATCGCGGTCACGCCGGTCCGTACCGGTCCTTCACCAATCACTAAATCCCCCGCACCTTCAATCAGGGTGGTGTAGCCGACCTCCACGCCAGGGACATCGGTAAGCGAATTATTAGCGCCGCAATTGGCTGCAAATGGCAGGCCGAGACCTCGCCCACGCAGGCGCCCATCCGGTAGATTAAGTTTGGCATCCATTTCTATCTCCTCCGCTGCGCGCGTTCAGCTATTGGCAATATTAGGGGTTGTTAACAAATTAGACTTATTCTTTTGCCCGCACCGCGCAAAGAGCGAATTGCTAACCGCGCGCCACAAATATGGAAAATCCTCACTATGCTTGCGATCCTCGGCGCTATGGACGAAGAAGTTGCGCTACTGCGCGCCGAAATGAAGGCTGTGCAGGAAACAGTGCATGCCGGTATTACCGTTATGCGCAGTGATTTCAACGGCACGCGCATTGCGCTCGCACAATGCGGCATCGGCAAGGTCAACGCCACCATTTGCACTCAGATGCTGGTCGATCTCTATCAACCGAGCGGCGTGATTTTCTTGGGCGTGGCCGGCGGATTGTTACCCAACATGCAAATTGGCGATATCATCGTCGCCAACCATCTTATCCAGTTCGATTCGACCTCACGGCCTTTGGTCGGCGCCACGGCGAACTGCCGGACTGCGACCGCATGATGCAGTCGGACGCCACTATGGTACGCCAAATCGCTGATTGCTTTGACAGCGTATTTGAAGGCGAGACAGACGCGCCTAATTTGATGATCGGCACCGTAGTTTCGGGCGATAAATTTATCGAGGATTCCGAGACATTACGCTGGTTGCAGCGCGAATTCGACGCTCTCGCCACCGAAATGGAAGGCGCTGCTATCGGCTATACCTGCCAACTTAATGATGCCCCCTTCATCATCATTCGCGGCCTTTCGGATACCGCCAATGTAAGCGCGCCGGATGATTTCAAAACCAACCTTGAAACTGTCTGCCGACACAGCTTCCGTCTTATGGAACGCCTGATCCCGCTAGCCGGAAATGCCGCCGCCGCCACGCCTGAACCGCTCGCCGCCAGCGCCTGAGCTTGGAAACTATATTGCCAACAAGGCTGGCCCTTCCCGTCCTGCTGCGATGATGCGCCTAACCCTGGCCGGCTGCCGGCGAAGTGATCTCCACTAACCCAGACACTTCACATTCACGTTCGCGCGGTAGGCAGAACATGTTTTGCGATATCAGCTCATCGAATGCATTTTCTTCGTTGGCGAAAAAATTATCTGGATTGTAGAGCCGCGGACGATGCCAGAACAGGCGGTAGTCTGCGGTGAGTAGATTGGCGATCAGCTCCGGAGATTTATCCTGGCGATCATTTTCAATGTAAAGCGCCGGGCGATGTTGAGCGATTGTTTTCGCCGCGCCCAGCAGCACATCGAGCTCCATCCCTTCCACATTGATCTTGATTAAATGGCAGTCCTCCATCGGCAGGGAATTGATGGTGGCAATTTTTAGGCGCTCGCCATTCTTGCCATCCCCGTTATCCCCGTCATCAGTGAGCATCACACCGCCGAAATTTCCATGCGCGGCATAATCGATATCGGGAATCGTCGCTGACCCAACTGCCGAACCCACGGCGCTGTTAACCGCATGGACGTTGGTCAGCGCATCGAGCTAAATATTGGCACAAAGGTTTTGATAAACCACACGCTGCGGCTCAAAAGCGATCACCGCTCCTTCCGGCCCCACAAGGCGTGCCATTAGCAATGTATGGCAACTGATTTGGCGCCGACATCGATCGCGACCATACCCGCGCGCAACAGATGCTCGAACACATCGGCCTCGCCGTGTGAATACTCACCATAGAGATCCAGCGAACGGCCTATATAAATATCACTGCTATTATAGAGCATCAGTCCGTGGCGGCAGCGCCTGACGCGCATATACTGCTCGCCGGCCAATACCACGCTATCGCTCATGGCTAATAGCCCTATTCGAATTACGACATTCCTTGCAAAGCGCATTAATTTTTGCAAAGCATTATTAGCAAAAGGTAAACGATCCACAGGCTGGAAACGGCCGTCATATTAATATGAATTCGCCTGAGGCCACCAACATGTGAAGCTCCCGCTCATCGGGGTTTGAAATTTCAAGGGCGAGGATAGAATATGACGTTATTGCGTGGCGCATTTGCGCTTTGTATTGGTTTGGTGATTTTGTGGACTGCAGGTCCGGCGGCGGCGGAAAAATTAGATATTTCCTCGGTTATGGCGCCGGTGGATGGCATCAAATTGGATTTCGAGGATGGCTCAAAGCATTTCGTGCTGTTTGTGCAGCGCGAGGGCAAAGCGGAAGGCCAGGGCCTTCTCGCCGGCGCCAATGTGACGGAATATGGCATGCATGATTTGATCAAAGGGGTCGGCGGTGAGCTGCGCGGATATCTTGTCTACCGCCTCGCCAATGGCGATACCGCCTATATCAAATGGAATGTGCGCGCTATTTTCGTCAAAGTGCCCGGCCAAGCGAAGCTTAAATTACTCGATTATGGCGTTTGGGAAGTCGCCGGCGGTACCGGCAGCCTGGCCAAACTTCAGGGTATTGGCACCATGACCATCAAACCCGCCTCCAAGACCGAGCGCCGCTTCACCCTCACCGGTGATTTGGTGATGGCTGAATAGGCGATTGGCTCGGCAACTCTCCCTAAAGCGCTACCGCCCGCGCGCCGAGAGCCCGGCTGTACGAACAGTCGGGTTTTAATGCCAAACGTTCATGGGTGAGCGCGCGGGCCAGTGCTTTATCGCCACTGCGCAACACGGCTTCAATTAAAGTGCGATGCAGAATGTCCCGTTGCGCGTGGCTGCCGCCAAAGATGTGCGCGCGGTAGCGGATGGGCATAATTAACGCCGCGCATTCCTGATAATCTCCACGCCCGAAAGCGGCGATAGCGCGCACCACCGGCAATCCTATCTCGCGCTCCATATGGGCATTGGTGTTTTCTCCTTGTGCCGCTTGCTCGACGGCGCGCAGTAATTTTGCCGTCGCATTCTCGCGACCGCTGGCGACATAAGACAACATCGCATGCATATCGTTGAAGGCGTAGAAGCCCGCCTCGTCACTGTTCTCATAAATCTCGGCCACCGCGTCCCAGCGCGCGCCGACATCCTCACCTCTCAGATGCAAGCGCCAGAGCAGTGCCGCTGCGTCGAGCAAGGATACCTGCACCGAATCTGGTCCTGGGCGAATGGCAGAATCATAAAGTTCCAGCGCGCGCTCCACTTTACCCTGATCAAGGTGAAAGAGTGCCGTATGCCACCAATTATGATAGCAAAAGACATTGTCTTCCTGCGCCCAATGAGACGCGCTGCCCTCCATGAAGACAACGCCCTCTTCTTGGCGCGCCGCCATCTCCAGCACATGGGCAATAGCATGGCGCGCCCAGCAATCATCCGCTTCATACTCCAAAGCGCGCCGCCCGGCGACTTCACTACGGCCATAGTCACCGCATTCCTCCAGGCCAAAGGAATACATGCCGAGCACCAAGCCATAGCCTTCATCCTCCGCGCTCCAGGCCGGTAGGGCGCGGGCGACCCGGTCACGCAAATTGTCACGGTCGCCATGGAAAAAATCCGTGAGATGGCAGAATTGTAACGCCAATAAATCGCGCGGGTGATCAATAAGGATACGCCCGAGACGCACGCGCATAGCTTGCCAATCACCCGACGCCCAATAGACCAAAGCCGCAATATGGTCGCGTTCCCGGTCATTCGCGTTGCTTGCCGACGCTTCCAGGCGCGACAAGCCTGCATTAACTTCGGCGACGCCGCTGCGCTCCCACAATCCGGCATGCATGTAGGTGCGAAATATTTCGCCCATGACAAAATCCGGCGCCACAGCGAGCGCTTCGTCAATAATCGCGACCGGGTCACCGCGATAAAGGTTGAAGGCCAACAGCGCCCGCTCATAAATTCCCAAGCTGCTGCTATCTCCTGAAGAGATGGCAACGCCGCGCTGATCTTCCATCATGTGACACCTTTCAAACATGTGAGTGCTGACTCCATTTATCCAGCTTGGCGGAAGGCAGGGCATGGATCAATATGGCACTCAAAGAGTGGGGGGATTTCCTTTGAAAAAACAGAATAGACAAATCGTGCTGGCCAAGCGGCCGACGGCTATTCCCGAGGCGCGGCATTTCGAATTGCAGGAAACAGCGATTCCAGAACCCGGCGACGGCGAATTTCTCATCCGTAACCGCTTTCTCTCCGTTGATCCGGCGATGCGCGGCTGGGTTAATGCTGCGGCAAATTATTCAAAGCCGGTCGCCATCGGCCAGGTCATGCGCTCGTTCGCCGCCGGTGAGGTGATACGCTCCAACCATCCGGATTATACGGTCGGTGACCTCGTATGCGGCATGTTCGGTTGGCGCGAATATGCGCTATCTGATGGCAACAATGTAACCTTCCGCCACGATATAGCTGATGTGCCGCTTTCTGCCAGTCTTGGCATTCTCGGTGTGAACGGCATCTCCGCCTATTTCGCACTGCTCGATATCGGCGAACCCAAAGCCGGTGAAATAGTGGTGGTGTCTACTGCTGCAGGCTCGGTCGGCAGTGCCGTGGGCCAGATTGCAAAGATCAAAGGTTGCCGCACGGTTGGCTTCACCGGAAGTGCTGAAAAAGTCGGCCTGTGCGTTGATGAATTCGGCTATGACGCGGCGCTCGACTACCACATTAATAATCTCGGCGCGGCGTTGGCCGAAGCCTGCCCGGATGGTGTTGATGTCTATTTCGATAATACCGCCGGCGCTATCTCGGATATGGTCTACCGCCAGCTAAATATCGGCGCGCGCTGTGTCATCTGTGGCACCGCAGCGCTGGCAAGCTGGGACCCTTGGCCGGAAGGCCCGCGCATCGAGCGCCATCTCTTGGTCAAGCGTGCGCGCATTCAGGGCTTTCTTCTATTCGATTATGCGACACGCTATGAAGAAGCGCGGAGCCAGCTCGCGGCATGGCTGGCCGCTGGAAGGCTTAGGTACCGAGAACATATTTTAGATGGATTGAAACAGGCGCCGGGCGCCATAGCCCGCCTCTATGCCGGCGAAAATAACGGCAAGCTTCTCATCCGCCTCGACTAGCTGGACCTCACCAATATCAATCGCCACCGTCATAACCATAATCGCGGCACGCGCCTTCAGGTGATACCCAGCCCTCGCGCAAATCCTCCGCGATCATCTCATACGGCCGTTCCGCCACGGGGCCATAGCCGCCGGCACCGGTTGCGGCAAGGCGCACTCTTGCGCCCGGCGCTATCTTGGCATTAGAGAACTTGCTCGGTGATATTTTGGCAAAGGCCTCCGTGAAAGGCTGCTATTCGCCGCCCTCGCTATCCTGGTAAAGCAGGCTGCCTGTCGTACCGGCACCACCGCCTAAGAGGCCCCAAGGCTGAATGCCATGGCGATCCGATACCGAGCTCACAGTAATTTCCGTACCCACGGCGCGGAAGCTTTTGGAAACCGCGTGGGCGCCGCGGAAACGCCCTGGCCCGGCGCTGTCTGGCAGTAAGGTAAATTCTTCGATCAGCCCGGGGTAGCGCAGCTCAAAGACCTCAATCGGTACCATGCGCGAATTGCCATTGATGCAATTAACCGCTTCATTGCCATCGGCAAAGGGTCGCCCGCCCCAGGCGGCAATTTCGCCATATCACTTTCCGCCAATTCAAAAGAAGCTCAGATGATGCGCTAAAGTTGCCAACTTCTAGTCGCCCCGGTCTATAATTTAGATTGGATTGTTAGAGATATAGGAGACGACATGAGCAAGGCATATAACCGCCATCACGGCGGCTGTCTGTGCGGCGTGGTACAGTTCGAGGTAAGCGGCGCCATGCGCGGCGTGGTCAATTGCCATTGCGATATGTGCCGGCGCCTACACAGTGCGTTTGGCGCCCATACCAAGGTGCAAAATTCTCAACTCACTATCACCGGGGCGGATGAGATATCTTGGTACAAATCCTCAAGCTTCGCGCGGCGCGGGTTTTGCAGCCAATGCGGCGCTGGTCTGTTCTGGCAGCCGCTCGACTGTGAGACCACCTCTATTGCCGCCGGCACACTCGACCAACCAAGCGAATTAAAGACCATCGGCCATATTTACACGGCTGAATTAGCCGATTTTTACACCCTCAGCGATGGATTGGCGGAATTTGAAGGCTCAGCGGATGGCGCCCTGGACAGCGCTTGACTTGATGTCCCGAGATCACACATTTTAACAGCGTTTAACCCCTTCCTCCCGGAGCAAGAAAAAAAATGAAACTCTATGATTTTAAAATGGCGCCGAACCCACAGCGCGTGAACATGTTCGTGGCCGAAAAAGGCCTGGAGATCCCGACGGAAGAGATAAATACCCGCGAGCGCGCGCAATTCAGTGATTCCTTCATGTCGATTAATGCCGTCTCTCAGGTACCGGTTTTGGAGCTGGATGACGGCACCTGCATTTCTGAAACCATGGCGATCTGCCGCTACCTTGAAGAGCTCCGCCCCGAGCCGGCACTGTTTGGCCGCGACGCCAAGGAGAAAGCACTGATCGAGATGTGGAGCCGGCGGGCGGAATTCATGGGCTATCTTGCAGCAGCCGATATGCTGCGCAACTCCTCACCGGCATTTGAGGATCGCGGCTTACCAGGCGTCCCTGGCGGCGTGCCGCAAATAGCTGAATTGGTGACCCGCGGACGTGATTCAATGGGTCGTTTTTTCGACCATTTCGACCAACACCTCGGAAGCACACGCTTTGTCGCCGGAGATAATTTTTCGGTGGCCGATATTACCACATTCGTCACGATCGGCTTTGCCACCCGCGTCGATGTTAAAATACCTGACGCCTGCACCAACCTCGCGCGCTGGCATAAAGAAATCGCCGCACGCCCCAGCACTGCCGCGCTTGGCTAGTGACAGCTCAACCACACCGCCTTAACTTTGCGAGACTAAGGTGCAAGGGACAAACGAATAACGCGTTCAGAGCAGCCGAATCACGCTGCCAAGCGGGTGGAGGAGACAGGCAGGCGACGTAAATGACGCCGCCTGCCTCAGCACCGTTATGCGGCGCGAATTTCCCGCAGGAACCCGTCCACAGCATTGTTCAGGCGCTCGGCCTGTTCAGAAAGACCCCCCGCAGCGTCCGTGACATTGCTTGAAGCCGCAGCGGTTTGCTCCACCGTCTCTTTAACTCCAGCCATATTCTCAGAAACCTTCTCTGTGCCGGCATTGGCCTCGGTGATATTTCGACCGATATCACCTGTAGCCTCATTCTGGGAATGCACGGCGATCGATATAGCGCCACCGATTTCATTGGCCTTTTCAATTATCTCGGCGATGCGCTGAATAGCGTTCACGGCATTACCCGTGGCCGATTGCATCTGCGAAATTTGACTGGTGATTTCCTCGATTGCTTTGGCTGTTTGATTGGCAAGGTTTTTAACCTCGGAAGCAACAACCGAGAAACCCTTGCCGGCCTCGCCGGCACGGGCCGCCTCAATCGTGGCATTGAGTGCCAGAAGGTTTGTTTGACCGGCAATATCACTGATCAAATTGACCACACCACCAATTTTATCTGCTGCTTCGGACAGCCTCCCAACTTCTTCATTGGTATTACGAGCCTCTTTGGCTGCAGATTCGGTAACCTGACTGGAATCAGAAACCTGTTCACTCACGTCTTTCAGGGAAGCGGCCATTTCTTTGGCCGCCGAGGCCACAATTCCAACGTTGGAGTTAGCTTGCAGTGCTGCGGCAGAAACTTCCGAACCCTTGGCTAAGCTTTGCTCGGCATTTTCCGTCATGCTTTCCGCAGTCGCCTGCATTTCCGTGGAGGCCGATGCCAGGCGTTCCACTAACCCCTGGATCGTATTTTTGAAATTTGTGGCGTGACCATCAAGCGTCATGCGTGCATCTTCGCGCATGGCATCAAAATAAACTGAAATTGCGAAATCCATATCAAAAAACAGCGCCTTGGAAACCGCCGTGACCGCCGCCTCAAAGCGGTCCGTCTTCTTGCGAAAGTGTTGTGCCAATATCTTTGTTATTTCGGCGAGGACGAAACTGTAGCCGGCCATGTACCAACGCAGCTCCAAACCGATACGATTATGAGTGCGGCCAATACGCGTAACCCGCTCTATATATTCCGCATCGAACGCGCCAGAAAATAAGGCCTGACAATGCGCCGTTTGCGCGGCCTTCAGTCCGGATATTTTTTGACTGTCACCGATCTTCGTGGAGAGCGCCGGCACTGTTGATAGGTGGTTATAAAAATTTTAGAGCAATTCCAGCAAATTGGGTTTAATCACTCCAAAAAATTTTGGTAATGCAGCCCTTACCCCTCCATCAATCTGTAAAAACTCAAGCCGTTCGGCGACACTCTTGTCAAATTGAGCCATGTATTTCTCCCCCTTCATAAGAACTAATATTTCACGTTTCCGCACCCCGCACCTGCCCCAAACAGAAAAATGAAGCTTGGCCTCTATCAAAAAGGCCCTAGCACTACAGCTCTGCGAGTAAGGTGTTCTTGAGTGAGAAACTATGAATCCGGCTGGTTAATATGAAGTAAGGATCAGCCCCTGAGGGGTGCCACGCAAAGCGTGTATGACTGCCGATAAGATTATATAACTATTTAAAATAACATGAATCATTAGTATTTACACTTAAATTTTATGGCTATTAATACGTGCTATTTTGTACGTATGCTCCCGCAACCTGACACCTCAGTCCGGCACGCATATATATCGCCGATTCCGTGGAATTCCGCAGGCAGGGTCCAGCGCTGTGAAGCCCCATCACCATGGTGCCGCCGCGTAACCACCCACACAAGACGCCAAACAGTACTACTCGACGTCAAAAACACGTCGGGCCTTATGCAAATGGTCAGATAGCGCTATTGCTATCAGGAACGGCGTCTGTTGACTTTGTCCTTGAGCGTCTTGGACGCTTTGAACCGCACGCCTTTGCTGGCCTTAATCTTGATGGCATCTCCGGTTGCCGGATTACGGCCTTTACGTGCACCGCGTTTATATACTGAAAAAGTGCCGAGCGTTGTCCGCACAGAATCACCCTTTTTAAGCACCTTGCCAACTTCTTCCAGCGCCGCCTTAACCGCCGCCGAAGCGTCGCTTTTGGACAGACCACTTTTCTTAATAACGGCCTCGATGAGTTCACCCTGATTCACGATGCGTCTCCTTTTTGCAATACAGGGCAGCCTAATCGGCATATCGCCCTATGGTTACGTCAGCCCCGAATCGAATTAATTAACCTTTATCAGGGTGCTAGCATTCGTCGCCGAGTGCAATCGGAAAATGCAAAGCCGAACAATTTAGAAAACCCGTCCTTAAGCCTCTCTGCGGCCGAGATGTTTGCACAGTTCCAATAATGCCGAACGCAGCTTGGCATCTCCAATCCGATAATAGGTGCGCACGACTTTAAGAACTTCCTGGTCGTCCAGAGCAATGCCGTTGGATTCATCCATATTGATGGTTTCCCTCATCTCCTGGCGAACGGTCAAGGGCAGGCCTTCAAAGAAGTAAGAAATCGGCACGTCGAGAATTTTGCTGAGTTCGAAAAGGCGACTGGCGCCGATGCGGTTGATGCCCCATTCGTTTTTCTGCAGCTGCTGGAAGGTAATGCCCAGCCCTTCACCGACAATTGTTTGGCTTAACCCCAGCTCAATACGCCGCGCTCGCAGGCGCTGGCCGACATACTTATCAATGGGATCTGTGGCATGTTCACGTAAGACCCATCTTGGCATGACCTGTCCTTACGGTTGTATGATATAGGTTTACAATCGTAAAAACGCACTATTTCAATCGCCTCTGTCCAGTGTAACTGCTGGCGCGGTCATTATTGCGACCCTTTGCCGCTACTTAGGCTAAGACGGAGAACCGTCGAGGGGAAGGACGCAGGCTTACAAATTGGCCAGATTTCAAAACAAAGCCAATTTTGCATAACTCATTGAAATTATTTAACTACTAATAGATTTTGTCACCGAGAGATGACACGCCACGCCGTATCTATTATCCGATAACGGCACGGCGCAGAAATCAAACCGCTCGTGGTGGGTGCGCGGCTAGAGCCCGTCAACCAGGAATAAATCACCCGTTGCACCGGCTTGGCGCATCTTGATGAAGGGCTGATATTCGTCCGATTCATACCAGGCGCGTGCCTGCTCTTTTGTCGGAAACTCTAGCATCACGATTACCGTTGGCTGGCTGCCAGAGCCTTCAAGGTGGCTCGCTTCCAAATCACGGGCGATATATTTACCGCCGTTCCGTTGCACCATAGCACCCACAGCCGGGCCATATTCCGCCAGCCAGGACGGATCAGTAACCGTTACCGCACCAATTACATAAGCAACCATAGTTTCTTCTCCCTTGTATTTGTTCTACGACTTCCCTGTGAAACCGCACCGGATTATTAACCAAATGGCAAAACCATTCTACTCTAGAAAGCAATGTTCACGAAAATTTGGTAGCCCCATCAGAATATGTTTCACTGACGGTCGAGGGGTGGAAGCATCATCTTGAAAAAGCGGGGCGCGGCGGATTGCATCTTTGTCCTATTTCGCCGAAATTGCCGGCGTGAATCCATAACTATATGGTAAACAGGCGGAAACAATCGTGCCCGACCGCTATATCAAAAAAATTCTCAATGCCCGCGTCTACGACGTTGCCATCGAAACATCGCTCGAGACGGCCAACCTGCTATCTGCGCGCCTTGCCAACAATGTATTGCTCAAGCGCGAGGATTTACAGCCATGCTACTCATTCAAACTTCGGGGCGCCTACAACAAAATTTCGGGCCTCTCGCCAAATGAAACTACGGCCGGCGTCATCGCGGCCTCGGCCGGTAATCACGCACAGGGCTTGGCGCTATCGGCGCAAAAGCTTGGCATCAAAGCGCAGGTGATGACGCCGCGCACCACGCCCGAGATCAAGGTCAATGCGGTGCGTCGTTGGGGCGCCCGGGCGATCCTGCACGGCGATACCTATGACGCGGCCGAGGCGCACGCGCTGGCATTGGCGCGGGATGGCGGTTTGACCTATATCCACCCGTATAACAATGCCGAGGTCATCGCCGGCCAGGGCACAATTGCCATGGAAATATTACGCCAGCATTCCGGCCCACTGCACGCCATATTCGTGCCTGTCGGCGGCGGCGGCCTCATCGCCGGCATTGCCGCCTATATCAAGACATTGCGACCGGAAATTAAAATCATCGGCGTTGAGCCTGAGGACGCCGCATCGCTACACCTAGCGCTGAAGCGGGGGCGGCGTGTGAAGGCTCGATCATGTGGGCATATTTGCCGATGGCGTTGCGGTCCGTCAGGTCGGCAAGGAGCCGTTCCGATTGACACGTAAGCTGGTCGATGAAGTGGTGCTGGTAAATGTCGACGAAATCTGCGCCGCCATCAAAGACATATATGATGACACCCGCTCTATCGCCGAGCCGGCCGGCGCATTGGCAATCGCGGGGCTGAAGAAATATGTTCAACGCAACACTCTTAGAGACAAAACTCTGATCGCCATCGACAGCGGCGCCAATATCAATTTTGACCGCCTACGCCACGTCGCCGAACGGGCCGATTTGGGCGAGCAGCGCAAAGCCGTGTTTGCCGTCACAATCCCCGAGCGGCCAGGCAGCTTCCGCGCTTTTTGCCGTGCCCTCGGCAAACGGCAGGTGACGGAATTCAACTACCGATATGGCGACCACCACACGGCGCGTATTTTTGTTGGCGTTCAAGCTGCAAGCACTATCTTGAGGTCGGCGTTTTTACCGGCTATAGCTCGCTCAACTTGGCCCTCACCATGGGCCGAAAGGGTCATATCATCGCGCTCGATAGCAATGCCGAATATACTGCAACAGCACAGCGCTATTGGCAGGAAGCGGAGTTGACGGAGACCATTGAACTCCGCCTCGGAGATGCCCGAAGCACACTGGCCGAGTTGCAGGCGGAAGATCAGGCTGGCAGTTATGATTTCGCCTTTATCGATGCCGACAAGCCAAGCTATGACACATATTATGAAGCCTGCTTGAAATTACTCCGCCCCGGCGGCCTGTTGGCGCTCGACAATATGTTTCATTTAGGTCGGGTTGCGCCACGCGACAAATGGAGCGAACACACCCATGTCATTGATGCACTCAACAGAAAAATAAAGTTGGATGACGTTGTCAGCATTGCCATGATTCCAATCGGCGATGGCCTTACAGTCTGCCGCAAGCGCTGATAAAACCCGGCTTGACGCGAGCGGCTGTGGGTTAGACATTAGGCAAATATCCACCGAATAAGAAAGATTCACATGTTTTCTGACGATGCTTTCACACCCCGCCCAGGCGGTGAGTACGCCTATACAATCGAAGCAACAAAATTGAAATTTGGCACCGGCTCAATTGGTGAGCTCGGTTGGGATGCGAAGAATCTTGGCATGACACGCGTGGCGCTTTTTACCGATGCCCGTGTCGCCAAGCTTGAGCATGTATCCCGCGCCACCCAGTCGATCCGCACAGCGGGATTAGACGTTGATGTATATGACGCGGTGGAGGTCGAGCCCACCGACCGCTCTTTTTTGGCCGGCGCGCAATTCGCCCGCGAGGGCAATTTTGATGGCTTTGTATCTGTCGGCGGCGGCTCGGTAATGGATACCGCCAAAGCGGCCAATCTCTACGCCACCTATCCGGCGGATCTGCTCACCTATGTGAATTTGCCGGTCGGCCAAGCCCAGCCCGTGCCCGGCCCGCTCAGACCCCATATAGCCTGCCCAACCACATTCGGCACGGCTAGCGAATGCACCGGCATGGCAATTTTCGATGTGCTAGAAATGGAAATGAAGACCGGCATCGCACACCGGGAGCTGCGCCCGGCGCTTGGCATTCTCGACCCGAGCGCGCTGATGAGCTTGCCAGCACCGGTTGTCGCGGCCAATGCATTTGATGTTTTCAGCCACGCAATCGAATCTCTTACCGCACGGCCCTACACGGAGCGTGCGGCGCCCGAAACGCCGGCAGCCCGCCCGCTTCTTCAGGGCGCCAACCCCTATAGTGATATGGCCTGCGGCGAGGCGATCCGCCTGGTAGGCGCCAATATTGAGCGCGCTCTCAACCAACCGGACGATATTGCCGCGCGTGAAGCGTTGATGTTCGCCGGCATGTTGGCTGGAATTGGATTTGGCAATGCCGGTTGCCATGTGCCCCATGCCATGTCCTACGCGGTGGCCGGATTGGTGGAAGATTATCGCCCGGCTGGCTGGCCAGACGACCACGCCATGGTTCCCCATGGCACTTCCGTAATCCTCAACGCTCCGGCTGTGTTTCGCCTGATCGGCCCGACCAATGCAGAGCGCCACTTACAGGCGGCACAGGCAATGGGTGCGGATATTCGCAATATTACCGCAGAGCGCGCAGGCGATGTCCTGGCTGATCAGATCATTCAGTTGATGCGCGCCACCGGAATGCCCAATGGCCTCTCAGGTGTCGGCTATAGCGATGCAGATATCGAAGCCTTGACCGACCGCACACTGCCACAAAAAAGACTGCTCGATATTGCGCCACGCGATATTTCACGTGATGATTTACGCAAATTGTTCAAAGATTCGATGCGCTACTGGTAATTGTTGAATTCAGGAGAAGCGATATGACAGTCAAGCTATATGCCATGACCTGCGGCTGGATCACCACCGATTTTGATTTGCTGTTCGCGGGCGCAGAAGGAAAAATTCGCATCCCAGTACCGTCCTATCTGATCGAGCACCCTAAAGGGCGCGTGCTGTTTGATAGTGGCCTGCATCCAGATGTACAGACCGACGCGCCCGGCCGTGTCGGGGAAGCTATGGCTAAAGCATTCGAGGTTGATTTTCGCCCAGGCGAGGAAATCACATCTCGCCTGGAAGCACTCGATGTAGCGGCAGAATCTATCCAATATTTGGTCAATTCTCACCTTCATTGGGACCATACCGGCGGTAATGAACTCATCCCCAATGCCAAAGTCATCATCCAAAAAAAGGAATGGGAAGCCGGGCATGTACCGGAGCTGATCGAACAAAATGTCTTTATCCCGAAGGATTATGACCACGGCCACCAGATCCAACAGGTGGAAGGCGAGTATGATTTGTTCGGAGATGGCATGGTGGTCACAATCCCCACCTACGGCCATACGCCGGGGCATCAGTCCCTCAAAGTCAAACTAGCCTCCGGCGATGTCGTGCTGACCGCCGACGCCTGTTATTTCCGTAAAACCTTGGAAGACATGCACCTGCCCAATATTGTTTTCGATAAGGATCAAATGCTTGAATCCTTAAAAATACTTCGTCGCCTACAAACAGCGGGGGCACGTATTTTTTATGGCCATGATCCGGAATTTTGGCAGCAAGTCCCACAGGCACCGCTCGAACTGACATAGCAACCGAGCGGGCTTCACCTGCCTCAGGAATCAAGCGCCTCGCGTATGGCTCGC
>Ga0209403_10003301_pt1 | contig 18345 bp, 15 predicted proteins | sample ArcticOcean_MG_C_8_FD_187440 | JGI IMG/M metagenome (GOLD analysis project Ga0209403, IMG submission 187440) | Marine microbial communities from western Arctic Ocean - ArcticOcean_MG_CB11_86 (SPAdes) (version 2) | ecosystem: Environmental > Aquatic > Marine > Oceanic | place: Arctic Ocean... | reverse complement strand
TTGCGGCGACCGGCGACGTCTGTGTGTTCTTTGGCCGGCTTGGTGACCATGGTGTACCCGTTGTAATCGAGCCAATCGATCAATGGGCGGATCGGTGAATACTCCTGGTCTTCCATCAACGCGGTGTAATAGAAGGCCCGGACCAGATTTCCCTTGTCGCGGAAAAGATTGAGAAGGTTTTTGTAATCGATGTCGAACCCGAGTGAGCGGGCTGCCGAATAAAGATTGGGACCGTCAATGAACAACGCTATGCGTTCCTGCGCGTAAAAATGCATCATCTCTTATTATCTGTTGGTTTAAATGTTCGTTGGCTTAATTCATTTCCCGGTCGCTGGTCCGAGGCAAACCTCGCCGCCACCGGGTAAAAGGTAGATAACCGCGCGATAATTATAACGTTTTCTTTTTAAATCAAGGATTTATGTTGTATCCGGTGATGATATTTATTGCTGTCGGGTCAAATCTGCCCCATCCGAAGCACGGTGGGCCAATCGACGTATGCGACGCTGCGGTTGTTGCGATCGGCGGGGCGGGCTGCAGGGTTTTGAACAGATCGCGCTGGTTCAGAACTGCGCCGGTACCGGCATCGGATCAGCCTGACTTCATCAATGGTGTCGTTTCTGTCGAAACGACCATGAACCCTGTAGCGTTACTCGACAGCCTTCACCGAATCGAGGCGCAATTCGACCGGATTCGGTCAGTGCCGAATGCCGCCAGAACGCTCGATCTGGACCTGATCGCATACGGAGAAACCGTCATGAAGAGCCCTGATTCTCCCGTTCTGCCGCACCCCCGGATGACAGATCGTGCGTTTGTGTTGTACCCGTTAAGAGACGTCGCGCCCGACTGGGTTCATCCGGATCGACTTCATTCGGTATCTGAACTGATCGACCGGCTGCCCGCCGACCAGGTCTGCGTTCCGACCGATATACATGACGTTGGTCAAGACGTTTGAATCTCTTGATTTTTGGCGGGTCAACCCTTATATACCCGTCTCTTTTTGATGCTGGAGATTGGCAAAGATGGCTCGCGTAACCGTCGAAGATTGCGTCACTAAAATTCCGAACCGCTTTCAGCTGGTCATGATGGCCGCCCAGCGGTCGCGTGAACTGTCGGTTGGCGGTGAACTTACCGTCGATCGTGACGACGATAAGAACCCTGTCGTTGCGCTGCGCGAAATCGCGGACGAGACCATTCCACTCGACGATCTGGAGAATTCAGTCATCGAGGGCCTGCAGCGAAATATCGATGTCGATGAAATTGCAGATGAAGAAGACGACGAAATGCTGCAGGTAACTGAAGCGCTTAATGAACTCGCCGGTCTCGTCGATGTCGGCATGGATAATGCTTCCTCGCCTTCGCCGGCGGCGCCAGCCGCCGATGCAGATGATCCAATGGCTGCCATGGCTGCGGGCTTTGAAGACGTTACGATAGAGGACGCCAAGAAAGAGGACTGATCCATGAGGGTCGCGGGATGAGAACGCGATCCTTGTTGATCCTGTGCCGCGTAGTTCGCGGCGTTCCGCTTCGAGGATCCGCCCGATGATGCGGCAATACGAACTCGTCGAACGCGTGCGTGGTTATGACCCGTCGGTCGACGAAGACGCGTTGAACCGAGCTTACGTTTTTTCCATGAAGGTTCATGGGTCGCAGATCAGGGCGTCGGGCGATCCATATTTCTCGCACCCTGTCGAAGTGGCCGGAATTCTTACCGATTACCGGCTCGATACTGCGTCAATCGTTACCGGTCTGCTGCACGATACGGTCGAGGACACTGTCGCAACGATCGACGAGATCCGCCGCTTGTTCGGCGAAGAGGTCGCCCGTCTGGTTGACGGCGTTACGAAATTGTCCAAGCTTGAGCTTCAGTCGCACGATACACGGCATGCCGAGAATTTTCGAAAACTGTTACTGGCGATCTCGGAAGATATTCGCGTTCTTCTGGTGAAACTTGCCGATCGCCTCCACAATATGCGGACACTTCATTATATTAAGGACCCTGAAAAGCGAGCTCGGATCGCCCGCGAAACGATGGAAATTTACGTGCCTCTGGCCGAACGGATCGGCATTCAAGAGATCAAGGAAGAGCTGGAGAACTTGGCGTTCCGGGAGTTATATCCTGATGCGTCCGAGTCGATTGTCAGCCGGTTGGAGTTCCTCAAGGAGCAGGGCGAAGATATCGTCGTCCGGATATCGGACGCGATAAACCGAACCCTCGTCGAATCGGACATCGAGGCGTGGATTTCCGGAAGGACCAAACGTCCGGTTTCGATCTGGCGCAAAATGCACCGCAAGAACGTGGAGTTCGAGCAACTTACCGATATCAACGCGTTCCGTGTCGTCGTTGCGTCGCTCGATGACTGCTATCGGACTCTCGGCGTCATTCACACGAAGTACAGAATGATCCCCGGCGAATTCGACGACTATATTTCGACGCCCAAGCCGAATGGCTATCAATCGTTGCATACGGCCGTGATTGGTCCGGAAATGCACCGGATCGAAATTCAGATCCGAACCACTCAGATGCACGAGGTTTCCGAACTCGGTGTAGCCGCCCACTGGCAGTACAAACAGGGGGCCGCCCTCACTGAGGGCAAGCGATATCACTGGGTACGACAGCTGCTCGACATTCTGGAAAGTTCAAACAATCCGGACGAGTTTCTTGAACACACCAAGCTCGAAATGTTCCCCGACCAGGTGTTCTGCTTCACCCCGAAGGGTGAAATCATCAACCTGCCTCAGGGGGCGACCGCAATTGATTTTGCGTATGCCGTCCATTCGGAGATTGGCGACCGGTGTATTGGCGCCAGGATCAACGGGAAGATGGCTCCTCTGAGGACCGAGATGAACAACGGAGACCAGGTCGAAGTGCTTACGTCTGCAGACGGAACGCCATCGCCAACGTGGGAACAATGGGTCGTGACCGGGAAAGCGCGTGCCCGTATCCGCCGCTATGTTCGCAGCGAGCGACGAGAAGAATTTACGAAACTGGGTCAGGCTATGCTCGATCGTGCCTTCCGGGAAATCGGCTATTCCCCCGAAGGTGATCCACCGCGTACGGTGCTCGATCATTTCCACGCGGACTCGTCAGACACTTTGGCGGCAATCATCGGCAGCGGCGATGCGACGGTCTCGGAAGTGCTGGAAATGCTGGTGCCTGAGGAAATGCTCAGGGATTCGGATGCTCGGAATGCGAAGCGTCATGATCAGACCGTTGTCGACTTCCCTACCAAACGAAACGGAGACCGGCGATCGAGCGAGATCGCCATTCGAGGATTGACGCCCGGTATGGCGGTGCATTACGCGAATTGCTGTCACCCGCTTCCAGGCGACAAGATCGTTGGTATTCTGACACCCGGCAAAGGGGTTACGATTCACACAAAGGATTGCGAAACGCTCGAGAGCTTTGCCGACACGCCGGAAAGATGGGTCGGTGTCGCTTGGGATCTGGGGCCTGAAATGCCAGAAAGCCGAGTGGGACGCATCAATCTGATCGTTGCGAATGAACGTGGCGCGCTTGGAACCCTGACGACGGTAATTGCGCAGAACCTGGGCAACATCAACAACCTTAAAATCACAAACCGGTCGGCGGATTTCTTCGAGATGATTCTCGATATTGAGGTAAAGAACACGCAGCATCTGAACGATATTGTTGCGGCGCTCAGGGCAACGCGGGAGATCAATTCGGTCGATCGCGCGCGAGGATAAAATTGTTAAATGACAGCATGTACCGGGCTGAAGTAATGTCCGGTAAGTCCTGATTGAGGGTTGGCCGGTGTATTCCCGGCTGTCGAGATCAGATCGGAGCGGAGCCCGATGGAAAAACGATATTTGAGACTTGGTGTAAATATTGATCACGTTGCGACAATTCGTAACGCGCGCGGCGGTATACACCCTGACCCGGTTCGCGCTGCGCAGGCCGCGGCCGCTGCGGGAGCCGACGGCATAACCGCACATTTGCGCGAAGACCGCCGTCATATGACCGACGAAGATATCGTGCGGCTTTGCGCCGGCATCGATCTGCCGCTGAATCTGGAAATGGCGGCGACCGGCGAAATGCTGGAAATTGCTCTGCGCCATGCCCCGCACGCGGCCTGTATCGTGCCCGAAAAGCGCCAGGAGAGAACAACCGAAGGCGGACTTGATACTGTGGGGGAGCATAACCGCCTGGCGCCTTTCGTTCGACAACTTCATGTGGCGGGAATCAGGGTTTCTCTGTTCATAGAGCCCGATACCCAACAGGTGGAAGCCGCGAGCGCGCTCGGTGCGCCGGTGGTCGAATTACATACGGGCGCTTTCTGCGAAGCCGGGGGCGCTGAGAGAGACCGCCAGTTCGGACGGATTGAACGGGCGGCGGCGCACGCGGAATCGCTGGGTATCGAATGCCATGCAGGCCATGGGCTGACATTCGATACGGTCGCTCCCGTGGCGGGAATACCGACCATCGTTGAACTCAATATTGGCCACTTCCTTATAGGTGAAGCAATTTTTGGTGGGTTGGAAAGTTCGATCAAGCGGATGCGGTCGTTGATGGACAAGGCAAGGGCAGCGGCACATGGCGAGCGCAGTGCATGATTGATTCTGCTAGGGTCGGCGTATGATTATTGGTATCGGAAGCGACCTGATCGATATCCGCCGGGTCGAAAGGACGTTGGAACGGTTCGGCGACCGTTTCACCGACCGGTGTTTTACCGAAACCGAACGCGTAAAAAGTGATCGTCGCCATTTGCGGGCCGCGAGCTACGCCAAGCGCTATGCGGCGAAAGAGGCGTGCTCGAAGGCACTGGGCACAGGCTTTCGGAAAGGCGTCTATTGGCGCGATCTTGGTGTTGTGAATTTGCCAGGGGGCAAGCCGACGATGACGTTGACGGGGGGCGCCTTGAAACGGCTGGAGGAAATTACCCCGGACGGCATGGATATTCAGATCGATCTGACCATCACCGATGAACCGCCTGTAGCCGAAGCGATGGTCATCATATCCGCAATACCCAAGGCCGCGACTTGACACTTTGCAGCCCGCGCAACTAAACCGGGCACGGTCGCTACCATGCCCGCCCGTTTGTCCAGGCAAACATTATCCGAAATCCAAAGATAGAAATTAATGGCAAAAAAAAAATCGGGCGGTCTCTGGGATACCGTAAAAACCCTGATCTACGCCGTCCTGATCGCTCTGTTCATCCGGACATTCGCATTTGAGCCCTTCAACATTCCGTCAGGTTCCATGGTTCCGTCCCTGCTGGTCGGCGACTATTTGTTCGTTTCTAAATATTCTTACGGATATAGCCGCCATTCGCTGCCGCTCAGCCTTCCACTGATACCGGGGCGGGTGTTCAGTTCCGAACCAAAGCGCGGTGATATTGCTGTCTTCAAATTGCCGAAAGATAACAAGACCGATTACATCAAGCGTATTGTCGGGTTGCCGGGCGACAAGATCCGGGTGCGTCAGGGCCGATTATACATCAACGGAAAGCTCGTCGAACGTAAAGCGCTGCCGGGCTATCCTGCGAAGGGGTTGTTGGGCTCTGTGGTACGGATTGCGAAGTACGAGGAAACTCTGCCCAACGGCGTAAAGCACCTTATAATTGAGAAAAGCGACAATGGCGGACTGGACAATACTGCAGTTTACACCGTCCCGCCGGGGCACGTGTTCGGGATGGGCGATAACCGGGATGATTCCCTCGACAGTCGCGTATTGAGCGAAGTCGGATACATCCCAATGGAAAATCTGGTGGGACGCGCCGAGTTTATTTTCTTCTCTTACGACCCCGATCCGATCGGCGGCGGAAGCTGGCCGATAACGGTCCGCTGGACGCGGTTGTTCCAGGCGATCCAGTAGGGCAGCGCGGTCCGGCCATGTCAGCGACCAAGGACACTCTGGCCGAGTTGGAAGATATTCTTCGGTACAAATTCAGCGATAGCGATACTCTGCACCGTGCGCTGATGCATTCAAGCCTGAAACAATCCAAGACCGATCCAAGTTATGAGCGGCTGGAATTTCTGGGCGATCGTGTTCTCGGCCTTGTTATCGCCGAACTGCTGCTGGAAAAATTTCCGTCGTCCGCGGAAGGCAAGTTGGCGCCAAGACTGGCGTCGTTGGTCAGCGGAACGACGCTTGCCGAGGTCGCCCGCTCTGTCGGTCTGGGCGGCTATATTCTGATGACGGAAGGCGAAGCTGCGGCGGGGACAAACGATCTCAGTTCGGTGCTTGCAGATTGCTGTGAGGCGGTAATTGGCGCGCTGTATGTAGATGGGGGGATCGATGCGGCAGCGTCATTTATCCGGCGCATCTGGACACCATTGATTGAGAATGTTGAACCGCGTGTCGCGAAAACGGAATTGCAGGAGTGGCTTCAGGGCCGCGGCCTGCCGTTGCCCGAGTATATTGTTGTTGAACGGACAGGTCCGCCGCACAAGCCGGTATTTACCGTGGAATTGACCATCAGCGGTTATGAGCCGGTGCGGGCGACCGGGCCTTCCAAAAGGGTGGCCGAGCTTGCGGCGGCGGGCAGAATGCTTGAACAGATTGGGGAATTGCCGTGATGATGTCCGACGACGGTGACCGCAGGTGCGGATTTATCGCTTTGCTCGGTGCCCCCAATGCCGGTAAGTCGACATTGATGAATACGATGGTCGGCGCCAAAGTGTCGATCGTCACCCAGAAAGTGCAGACGACAAGATCTCGGATTCTGGGTGTGACAGCGCTGGGAGCCTCTCAGCTTGTATTTGTCGATACCCCCGGGATATTCAGGCCACGGCGCCGGCTCGACCGTGCAATGGTGGCGGCAGCGTGGAGCGGCGCCGCGGATGCAGACATTGTCACGCTGTTGATTGACGCAAAGATCGGTATAGACGGCGACACCCGCCGTATTATCGATGGTTTGAAGAAAAATAACCGAGATTCCATTTGCGTTATCAACAAGATCGATACGGTGAGGCGTGAAAATCTCCTGAAACTGACCGATGAACTTCGTGCAGAGGGCCTGTTTTCGGACTTTTTCATGATTTCAGCCCTGAACGGCGACGGTGTCGAGGATTTGAAGGCAGTGCTTGCCGGACGGCTGCCGGAAGGGCCGTGGCATTTTCCCGAAGACCAGCTCTCGGATATGAACGACCGACTGTTTTCGGCAGAAATTACGCGTGAGAAGTTGTTTTTGAACCTGCACCAGGAGCTGCCCTATGCGCTGACCGTGGAAACAGAAACTTGGGAGCCGTTCGATAACGGAGCCGTGAAAGTGGAGCAGGTCATTTATGTCGAACGCGCCAGCCAGAAGGGTATCGTCCTTGGCAAGGCTGGCGAGCGGATCAAGCGGGTGCGGACGCTGGCGCAGGATGACCTGAAAGAACTGCTCGGGCGCGATGTTCATCTGTTCCTGTTTGTCAAAGTCCGCGAGAACTGGGGAGACGACCCCGAAAGGTATCGTGACTGGGGGCTGGATTTTAGTACGTGAGGGCTGAAACCCCGGGTTTCGGCCCGCAGTTCGAAGGAACTGGCTGCCTAAAAAACTTCCCGATTCTCGTCGCGGTGCTGGACGAAGACCACACCATCTCATTAGTCTGAAGCATGAACTGGTCGGATGAAGGTATCGTACTGTCTGCCCGCAAACACGGCGAAAGTGCTGCGATTGTCACGTTGCTGACACGGGCGAACGGCCGGCATGGCGGCCTTGTACACGGCGGATCGGGATCGCGCGCGCGCGGCATCTATCAGACCGGAAATCTGGTCAGCGCCGACTGGCGAGCACGGCTCAGCGAACATCTTGGCACATATACCTGCGAACTTATGCGGCCATATGCTGCGGGACTTCTGGCAGAACGCCTGGCGCTGCTGGCACTGATCGCCGCTGCCGGTCTGATAGAGCGTCTGCTCCCCGAACGGGAACCGCACCCGGAGACGTTCGAAAAGTTTCATAAGTTGATCGAGACGCTCGGCAACGACCCGGATTGGCTTTCCGGCTACGTTCATTGGGAACTTGGCCTGTTAACGGATTTGGGATACGGACTAGACCTGTCGGCCTGTGCGGCGACAGGAACGATAGATGATCTGGTTTATGTTTCCCCTCGCACGGGGTGCGCCGTTTCCGCGGCTGCGGGCCAGCCCTACCGAGACAAACTCCTGAAACTCCCGGCATTTCTGTCAGATGCCGGCGGCCCGCGGCAAATCGAGGATGTCCTGGACGGACTACGGCTGACCGGACATTTCCTTGTCCGATGCGCAAAGGAAGCGGATGCAGGTGAACTGACCGCCGCGCGCGGGCAATTTGTCGATCGTTTGCGGCGAACCGCCGCCTGAGGTCCTGCCGAATCACTTCATTCTGCTATAACACGGAAATGGTGACGGGCTGGAAATGCGCGGCTCCGCACCGTGTACGGAGTTACGACGCAGATGACTGACCAAGACCTCACCTCCCGTATCCAGGAGGTGAACTTTTCCGACGCGCTTGGCGAGCGTTATCTTGCTTATGCGCTATCGACTATAACCTCACGATCGCTGCCGGATGTCCGCGACGGGTTGAAACCGGTTCATCGGCGATTATTGTTCGCCATGCGACAATTGCGGCTGGAGCCTCAATCCGGGTTCAAGAAATGTGCCCGTGTCGTCGGCGATGTGATCGGCAAGTACCATCCTCATGGCGATGTCGCCGTTTATGACGCGCTGGTTCGTCTCGCGCAGGATTTTGCCGTCCGCTATCGGCTCGTAGAGGGGCAGGGCAATTTTGGCAATGTCGACGGCGATAATGCGGCGGCAATGCGGTACACCGAGGCTCGGCTGACCGAATACGCGATCGCGATGCTGGAAGGTATCGACGAAGACGCGGTCGATTTTCGCGAAAACTATGATGGTTCAGAGGAGGAACCCGTTCTTCTGCCGGCAAGTGTGCCGAATCTGTTGTGCAATGGTTCGGCAGGTATTGCGGTTGGCATGGCAACCAATATTCCACCGCACAATCTCGATGAAGTCAGCGCGGCACTTCTGCATCTGCTCAAATTTCCCAATGCGACGATTGCCAAGCTCGTTGAAATGGTGCCTGGGCCGGATTTCCCGACCGGTGGCATTCTGGTCGAAAGCCGGGAATCGATTGCTGAGGCTTACGCGACAGGCCGTGGTGCGTTCCGATTGCGCGCTAGGTGGGAGGTAGAAAAGCTGAGCCACGGGCAATATCAGATCGTGGTGACGGAAATCCCGTATCAGGTGCAAAAGGGTCGGGTCGTGGAGAAGATCGCCGATCTTCTGAACGACAAAAAGCTGCCGTTGCTGGGCGATATCCGTGATGAAAGCGCGGAGGATATCCGGTTGATTCTGGAACCCCGAAATCGGACTGTCGAACCCGAAATGCTGATGGAACAAATGTACCGGGCGACGGATCTGGAAACCCGTGTCAGCCTGAACATGAACGTGCTGGACGCCAATATGGTGCCGCGGGTAATGAACCTGCGCGATGTGTTGTCGTCGTTCCTCGAACATCGCGAGGTCGTCCTCGTCCGCCGGACAAAACACCGTTTGGCAAAGATCGAGCACCGGCTGGAGGTACTCGAAGGGTACCTGATTGCGTATCTGAACATCGACGAAGTGATCCGCATCATCCGGGAGGAAGACGAGCCGAAACCTGTGATGATGAAGAAGTGGAAGCTGACCGACATCCAGGCAGAGGCCATCCTCAATATGAGGCTGCGTGCGCTGCGCCGTCTCGAGGAAATTTCAATCCGAGAAGAGCACACATCGCTCACCGCTGAGATGAAAATGCTGAACGCATTGTTGAAGAACAAGACCGGGCGCGAAGCGATCATCGCCGATCAGATCAAGGATATCCGCAAACGGTTTGGCAAGAAAACTGACCTCGGCGCGCGGCGTACCGAAATCGGCGATACGCCGGACGATATCATTGTGCCGATCGATATTCTGATCGAGCGGGAGCCGATCACCGTGGTTTTCTCGCAAAAGGGCTGGATCCGGGCTGCCAAAGGACATCTGACAGATCCGAGCGAGCTAAAATACAAGGAAGGCGACCGCGGACGTTTCGTCTTCAATGCACAGACAACCGACAAAATTCTTATGTTTTCTACCAACGGTCGTTTCTACACCCTCGGTGGCGACAAGCTGCCCAGCGGCCGGGGGCACGGCGAACCGGTGCGCCTGATGATCGATCTGCCCAACGACCAGGACATCGTCGCATTGTTCGTTCACCGACCGGGCGAAAAGGTACTCGTTGCCTCTTCGGACGGGCGCGGGTTTATCGTATCCGAGGATGATCTGATCGCCCACACGAAGAACGGGAAGCAGGCGCTCAATGTAGGCAAGGGGGTGGAAGCACATGCCTGCGCGCCGGTTGTCGGCGATACCGTCGCTGTGGTGGGCGAGAACCGAAAAATTATTCTATTCGCGCTGGATGAGTTACCTGAGATGTCGCGGGGCCGTGGCGTGAAACTGCAGAGCTATAAGGATGGAGGGTTATCGGATGTGACGACCTTCACCCTGAAGGAAGGTCTGCCCTGGAAAACCGGCGCCGGGGTTCGCACGGATACCGATATCAAGGCCTATGTCGGCAAGCGCTCCCAGGCCGGCCGGATAGCGATGCGCGGTTTCCCCCGCAATGGCCGGTTCGGAAACTACGAATAGCTTCTGCCGAATTCAGAAGTTGAGCGAGATATCCCGGTGGATAGACAGGCATCCCGCAACTTCCACTGCCTGATCGCTGTTCAGCCGTGATTGAGATCGCAGGCCGATATTGTCGCGGATGGAGGCTTCGTAGGCAGTGAGGCCGGCCAGAAGGTCCGTAGCCGCGCGCCGGCGCCACTTGAGCTCCGCTTCATAGCGATCCAACCCTTGTGTCAGCGACTTTGCCGCCCGCGTCATTTTGGGCTGGTTTCGGGTCAGGTCGCGGCGGGCGCGCGTAAACCGCGATTTGACGTGACTGGCTCCGGTGATGCCGTTGAACAGCTTTTCCGCTTCCCGGAGCGCGAGGACTGCTTTTGCCAGCGGCTGGTTTGCCAGGGTCGCTTCAAGGGCTTTCAGTTTTCCGCCGATCGCTGCAAGCGTGTCCGTCTGCCCGATGATCTTGATGGTTTCGGCGACGGGCTCGTATGCGTCGTCGACTGTCCGGCGGTACTGGGCGCGGGCTTTTCTTTCCGCATTCGCCAGATTGACGTAGCGCTTGCGCTGATCTTTCCAGCCGGCAGGCAGTGTTGCCAGGATATCGTTCGCCTGTTTCTTCAGCGAATCTATATTGCCCTGGATTGTGGCAACGACGTTTTTTTCGCCCGGTCCGCCGCGGTTGGCACGTCGAAGGTCGTCTTCTTCCTTCGCGATCAAGACGCTGATCCGCCGTGCCTTTGCTTCAATCCGGCGGGCTGCGTGATGGACCGGCTCGTAGCTTGGTGCAATTTCCCGCACGGCGGCCGCCGTTTTGTCGACCATGGCAACACGATCAAATGTGGCCTGGGCCGATTGCAGACCCTCGATAATTTTTCGCCGCTGGCTATCCGGCAGATAAGAGATATCCAGCGCTTTGGCCTTGCCCATCGCAGCGCGGAGGGTGTCTCCTTGCTCACTATATGTTCGGAACAACATCTCTTCGATGCAGAGAGACAGCCGCGGGTTTTTCGGCGGCGGCGCCGTTTCCGACGTCAGGTAAACACGATTGGGCAGATAATTCACAAGGGTTGGCCACAGACCGACGATGGCCAGCCCGCCCAGTTGCAGCAGGATGAACGGCACGACCCCGGCATACATTTGAATGGTCTTGACCGACGGGGGAGCAACGCCGCGCAGATAGAACAGTGCGAACCCGAAAGGCGGCGTCAGGAAAGATGTCTGCATGTTGACGCCGATCATGACACCCAACCAAACGGCTGTGATGTTTGCGGTCGTATCGGCGAGCAGAATGGGCGCAATAATCGGGACCACGACCACGGCGATCTCGATAAAATCGAGGAAAAATCCCAAAACGAAAATGACCGCCATAACAACAACGAACTTCGTGAGGAACCCGCCCGGCAGGCCCGACAGGAAGTCACGGACAAGGTCTTCACCCCCGAACGCCCGGAACGCCGCCGTCAACATCGCCGCGCCGAGCAGAATGATAAAGACCAGCGAAGTCGTCTTGGCGGTCTCAATCATCACGCCGTTCAGCGTGTCGTTGATCCGGTAAATTCGCCACAGGCTCCAGAACACGGCGAAGAGAAGGGCAAAGACGGCAATCGCCGCCAGGATAACGCCGACCCACTCTTCCTGGGTCCGGGTGTTTTTGATGTTGATGTCGTAAAAATTCAGCAGGATAAATATCGCCGCGATTGCCGCCAGGGCAAGAATGGCCGGACGATAGGCTCCTTTTTCCCCCTCTTTCAGACGGTAACTGGCCATGATCGCCGCACCGATAGCGCCGATGGCGCCTGCCTGATTAACGGTCGCGACACCCAAAATAATCGACCCAAGAACGGCGAATATCAGGACCAATGGCGGTATCAAAGCAAGCGCGACTTTGACCAGGAACTGGGTGTCGTATTTTCTTTTGAACCGTACCGGTGGTGCTGAATTCGGGCGCAGCAGGGCGAGAATCAGAATGTATGTCATATACAGGACGACAAGAATCAGGCCGGGAACCAGCGCCCCGAGAAACATGTCGCCGGCGCTGGTCGACGTCAGGCCAAATTCCGACGGCATGGAAAACTGCCCTGTGGCCTGCTTGAAGTCGGTCTGCCGGATGGTGCTGGCCTGATCGGTCGCACTGGACAGTTGGTCCGCCAGAATAATCAGGACAATTGACGGTGGAATAATCTGACCGAGAGTTCCGGATGCGGCGATCGTCCCTGTCGCCAGCGCCTGGGAATAATTGGCACGCAGCATTACCGGCAGTGAAATCAGGCCCATTGCAACGACGGTGGCGCCGACGATGCCTGTCGTCGCCGCAAGAAGGGCGCCGACAAACACAACCGCTATCCCAAGGCCGCCGGGGATCGGGCCGAAAAGCTGCGCCATGGTCACCAGAAGGTCTTCGGCGACCTTCGAGCGTTCGAGCATGATCCCCATGAAGATAAACAGCGGGATCGCGATCAACGTATCGCGCTCGACTTCCCAGTAGACACCGCGGAAATTGGTGACGCCGGCATCGAGCCACTGGCTCGGACCGCCTTGCAGAAAATAGGCATCGGCGCTGCCCGCAAATACATATCCGCAGAGGGCGGCGAGCGCGATCGACAGGATAGCCGAACCGGGCAGGGCGAAGGCCACGGGGTAGCCGGATGCCAGCGCGACCGCCATCGTGACAACCAGGATCAGGAGAAAGAGGACTTCCATTGGGATGCTTTGATCTCTGCTGCCGGATCAGGACGCGTGCTGGGTGCCGACCGGGCGGGCGTCTGGGTCGCCAGCGAGAACGGCCGCGTTGCGAAGCGTGTAACCGAGGAACTGCATCAGCATGGTCAACGCATAGACCAGCAGAAAACCCGCCATCAGATATTTGACGTACAGCCCGTAGCCGCTCTGCGTTACCTCGAAACTGAGTAGTGGAGCGTTGATGAGATTGGATTTTCCCCACATACCGGACACCATGATAACCCAGCAAAGCGGCACGCCCAGCAACATCGAACCGATAACGTTTGACCAGGCCTTTTTCCGTTCGCTCATCCCTGTATAGAGGATGTCGACACGGACATGACCCTCCTCAATAAGTGTATAGGCACTGGCAAACAGAAACAGTGCCGCATACCAGAAGCGCACAAGGTCGCCCATGAAGGCCTGTTCGTACGAAAATATGAAACGAGCCAGAACGATCTGGAATTCCGCCAGGACTATCAGCAAGGCGAGCCAGGTGAAACCGAGCGATCGGGTAAACCAGGCGATGATCAGCGAAACGCCGATTAGGGGGTAATGAACGTAGTTGCCGCGATAGATGGCGCGGCCGAGCTGAGTGGTCAGGTGCTCTCCGAAAACACTGGCAAGAACGCCTTCAACCCGCATGAACGAAATGACCATGTCCGTCAGGCCAACGAGAAGCACGACCCAGAAGGCGGCCCGGGCAATGTAAGCGGCAATGGATGCCAAAAGATCTGCATCCGTGGTCAATGTTCCGTCAGCGCGCCGCAGCGTGTGGAAAATAACGCCGCCGATAGAGCCAGCGTAGAACACCAGCTGGATGAACCCAAGTGTGACGGCCCCCGGTGAGAGGGGCTGGCGCAACGGCTCCGCGCCGAACCATTCAAGATGGGAGAACAAATTGGCGAGCCCCGGCCAGCCCAGCCAAAAGATCAGATAGTTGTTTATGGCGAACACGATTGCCACCATCGCAGTCGCAAGCGCTGCAATGCGTAATAGGTTGCTTGTGTTGGAACCGACGCTGTCGGCGGTGGTCGAAACGGATGCCATCGGCAATTTGCGCCCTGGAATACCTGATTGTCGCCCTGCGCGCCGGGCTGACGTGGAAAGCGGAGCCAACTGGCTCCGCTTTCACATCAGTTATTCTACAGGCTCAGACGCCGAGAACGCGGTTGCGTTGCTGGACGTAGGCCTGGTCCGAAATCTTGGTCCAGGCGCCAAGTTCTTTTCGGGCGTTCAGGAAGCTGCCGTGGATTTTTGCAGCGAGCGGGCTGTGCGACTGAACCGTTGCAAACACTTCTTTCGAGGCTTCGCCGAAACTGTCGTAAATATCGTCGTTGAATTGGCGAAGTTTGACACCGTGATCGGTCACAAGCTTCTGCAATGATGCACCGTTCTTGGCGTTGTATTCCGACATCATTACGTCGTTTTCCATTGATGCGGCGGCTTCGATCAGAAGCTGATCAGATTTCGTAAGTTTGCCCCACCATGACGCGTTCATGCCGAGAGACAGCATCGCTGCCGGTTCATGCATGCCCGGATAGTAATAGTATTTAGCTGCTTCGTAGAACTTCATGAAGCTGTCATTCCACGGTCCGACCCATTCCGTCGCGTCAATCGCACCCGAAACCAGGTTTTCGTATATCTGGCCACCAGGGAGCGAAACTGGAGATGCGCCAAGCTTGGCCATCACATCGCCGCCAAGACCTGGAATGCGCATCTTCAGGCCTTTGAGATCGTCAGCTGAATTAATTTCCTTGCGGAACCAGCCACCCATCTGCACGCCGGTATTGCCGCACATCAGGCACTTGAGCCCGTAATTGCCGGCAAGTTCGTCCCACAGCTGCTGGCCACCGCCGAAACGGATCCAGGCGTTGATTTCGGTATAGGTAAATCCGAAAGGAACGGCTGTGAAATAAGCCCAGCCCGGGTGCTTGCCTTTCCAATAATAATCCGCGGCGTGATATGCCTGCGCATTGCCGGATGCAACTGCGTCGAATGAGTCGAACGCGCCGACACGTTCGCCGGCCGCAAAATACTGAACCTTGATCCGGCCTTCGGATAGAGCCTCGATGCGTTTGGCGACGCGCTGCGCGCCGGTTCCCAATCCCGGGAAATCGCGCGGCCAGGTCGTAACCATCGTCATTTCTATACGCTTCTGCGCGATTGCAGGCGCCGGGAAACTTGAAGCCGCGGCAACCGTCGCGCCAGCACCCGCCAGGGCTGCGCCTTTGATAAACGAACGGCGATCTGAAGCCTTTTTTGCCGTAGCCTTCGTTTTGGTTTCTTTCTGCATTTGTGAAATTCTCCCTAGATGTAAGTTAGTCATGCTCTATCTGTCAGGACCGATCTGATCCATGTCGAATATACTAGGTTCGTTATGCTGGTGGTGCAACGGGGGATGCATCTAGCGCATGGCGCGCCTCAGGGCGTCTTGACCGCCCAACCATCTGCACCAAGGGCTTCAAGCGGGTGAAAACGCGCCTTGTAGGCCATCTTGTTTGATCCATCGATCCAGTATCCAAGATAGACATAGGGCAGTCCGCAGGCTCGGGCCCGCTGTACCATCCAGAGGATCATATATGTTCCGAGACTGCGGCGCGTCTGACCACCATCGAAAAAGCTGTAGACGGCCGAAAGCGAATCTTCCATCCGGTCCATCAGCATAACCGCCAGAAGCGTTCCTTTGTCATCGCGAAATTCCACACTCCTCGACGTTACAGGGGTGTCTTCGACCATCGAGCGATAATCGTTGAACGCCATTCCCGACATATCGCCGCCTTCGTGACGTGCCCGCTGGTAGGACGAAAACAGCCGGAATTGCTCAACTGTTGCATTCGCGTCGATATCATCGGCTGACAGATCGGCGTTCGCTCCCATGACGCGGCGAAACGATTTCGTCATTTCGAAATCCGTCGCGGCAATACGGACAGGGACACATGCATTGCAGGATGGGCAAGCGGGACGGTAGGCGAGATTGTGACTGCGCCTGAATCCCGCGCGGGAGAGGCGTTCATATAAACCTTCCGCATTCGGTCCGGACAGTTCGGTCACGACCTTTCGCTCTATCTGACCGTCGAGATAAGGACAGGGCAGTGACCTGGTGCCGAAGAAAAACCTGTCGGGGCGGATCAGTTGATGATTCATTTGTTACCAAGGTGCCAAGTAATTCATACTCAGCATGAATATAGGGATTTGTTGCGTTCGAGAAAAGTTTTCCGCGCATTGTGGTAAACGGCGCGGTAAATGGCGGCTTGGTCTATTTGAGCCGCGGACCGCTCCAGTTACGTTTGAAAAGCGGATTGCCAGCCGCATCCGTCGGTGCGGGCTTTTTGGCGGCTTTCGTGCCGCCTCTTTATGCGTTCTTGCCGGCTTCGCGGAGCAGAACGATCGAAATGCGTCGGTTGCGGGCGTCCTTGGGATTGTCCTTGATCAACGGTTGGGTCGCTTCCTTCCCGCTGACATGGGAAATTTGCTTCAAATTCAGTCCGCCTTCGACAATCACGCGGCGGCTCGCGAGTGCGCGATTGGAGGAAAGTTCCCAGTTTCCATATCCTTTTCGACTGCCGCGGAATGGGGTCGAGTGGGTATGACCGGAGATCGAGATCTTATTCGGAAGATCGCGAACGACTTGTGTGATCTTGGTGAGAAGCAGTCGGGTTTGCTTCTGCATACGCGAGCTTCCGCTCGTAAACATCGGTTTGCCTGCGCGGTCGACGATCTGGATGCGCAAGCCTTCCGGCGTCTGATCGATGACCAGATGTTTCTGCAATTCCTTTAAGTCGGGAGATTCTTCGATCGCCTGTTTGATCTCGGCTTCGACTTTTGCGAAATCTTCTTCACTTATCTTTGCAATCACTCGACGTTCATTGGAGATAATTTCTGCAATTCCCGTTCGATCACTGATTAGATCGCCCTCAAAGACATCGACGGCCACGATAATACCGTCAACCGGGCTTTTGATCGTCATTCTTTCCAAAGTCAGCAGGTTTTGCTCTAATTCATTTTCTAAACGATTTAAATTTGCTTCATTGTTAATTTTTTCCCGATCCATTTTTTCTCGTATTTCAGCCAATTGACGACGCCATGCTTTAAGGGTGTCGGGTGATGCACTGCCCGTTTCATCGAGAGCTTCGAGCTCTTCTAATTTATCTTTAACTTGCTCGATCTGGAATTTTAGCGGAGACCCCAGTTTCAACCTTTTGCGAAAAGCATCCAAATCGATTTGTATCTTTTCAATTTTCAATTCGAGCTCAGTGGTGTCCAACTTGATAATTGTTTTACCCGCTTGAACCGCATCCCCGAGGTTTAATAGACTGGAGATTACGCGACCACTTCCTTCGGAGCGGATAGTCAAACGATAAGTTTCCTCAATTTTCAAGTTTGCGGATACCACATCTACAGCTTGCCCGCGTGTAACTTGCTCCGTATATGCGGTTGGTTTACATGACCAGTTTAGGAGAAGAATGACGAGGATCAAGACCAGGGCCCCCAAAAGCCATTTGATAGATTTAATTTCCTTCATCTTTTTTGGGAAGCGTGAAATATTGCATGGCAGGATCTTGCCCTACATACGAAAGAAACTCTGAGAGATTGAGGAGAAAATTACTTCGTGCAATATATAGGTCATTTTGTTTTTTAAAAAAATTTAAACGACTTTCCAAGTATTCCAATTCTGATATTTTATTGTCCTTCCAGAGTTGATTATCACGATCCCAAAATTTCAGAGTAAAAGGATAACGGGCTTCATTCAGCTCCAGTGAGCGAAAAGATAAATCGAGATCAGTGGCCATTTTACGCGCTTCACGGTTTAATTCACTGTTAATTCCAAGCTCTTCTTGTTCGAGTAGGCGAATACGCGCCAAACTTGCGATTTTTCTACCTTTAGTCGCAAATCCATCAAAAATATTCCAAGTTAACCTAACACCTCCAAAATATATCAAAGTATCAACATCATTAAATGCAGCCGTATTGTCCTGTACTTGTTGAAGAGTTAAGTGAATGTTAAGAAGCGGGCGGTTAATTGATTCAATAAATTT
>Ga0209403_10003298_pt1 | contig 18350 bp, 18 predicted proteins | sample ArcticOcean_MG_C_8_FD_187440 | JGI IMG/M metagenome (GOLD analysis project Ga0209403, IMG submission 187440) | Marine microbial communities from western Arctic Ocean - ArcticOcean_MG_CB11_86 (SPAdes) (version 2) | ecosystem: Environmental > Aquatic > Marine > Oceanic | place: Arctic Ocean... | reverse complement strand
ATGTCCAGTCCCATCAGCGGATCATCCCCATTGAAGGTTGCTTCGAGTGAGGGCAGTAGTTCCCGCCCTTGCTTCTTCAGCGTTGAGAGCTACGAGCGCATGATGCAGAAGGCCTGAACTCCCCAAGGAGTGCGGAAACAGCCCGCGACCTTGACTTTGGACATGCGCCTCCTCATGAAAAAAGTTGACATTCTCCGGGATCAGAGTATTAATTAACCAATTGGTCGGTTAATTAAACGGAGATTCCCATGACGACCCCAGCCCCAACGATAGCGGCAAAGCAACCCACGCCAGATTTTTCTGGAAACTCACCGGAGGGCGAGGCGCAGCGCCAAGTACGTTTTGAGGAACGCATTCAGGCAGGAGAGCGCATTGAGCCGAAGGACTGGATGCCGGAGCGCTACCGCAAGCAGCTCACCCGTATGATCTCGCAGCACGCGCACTCGGAGGTGGTGGGGATGTACCCGGAGGGCAACTGGATCACCCGCGCCCCCACGCTGCGTCGCAAGCTCGGCCTGCTGGCGAAGGTGCAGGACGAGTGCGGCCACGGCCTCTACCTCTACTGCGCGGCGGAAACGCTTGGTGTGGATCGCAACGAACTCACAGATGAGTTGTTGTCCGGCAAGGCAAAGTATTCGAGCATCTTCAACTACCCCACCTTGAGTTGGGCGGACATCGGGGTGATCGGCTGGCTGGTGGATGGCGCGGCGATTGTCAACCAGACCCCACTGGCGAAATGCTCCTACGGTCCCTACGCGCGGGCGATGGTGCGCATCTGCAAGGAGGAGAGCTTTCACCTCAAGCAGGGTTTTGAGATCGTGACCACGCTGGCACAGGGCACTCCGGAGCAGAAAAAAATGGTGCAGGAGTCGCTCAATCGCTGGTGGTGGCCCGTGCTGATGATGTTTGGTCCAGCGGATGCGGAATCCAGCAACTCTGAGGTTCTGATGCGCTGGCGGGTGAAACTGCACAGCAACGACAGCCTGCGTCAACGCTTTGCCAACAGCACGGTGGCACAAGTCAAGGTGGTGGGGCTGACGCTGCCCGATCCAGATTTGCGTTACAACAAAGCAACCGGAAACTGGGATTTTGGCCCCATCGACTGGGACGAGTTTTGGCGGGTGGTCAAAGGACAGGGGCCGTGCAACCGCGAACGCCTGCGCGCGTCTCGCAAGAAACACGAACAAGGCCGCTGGGTCCGGGAAGCCGCCCACGCCTATGCCGCCAAACATCCAGTCAATTGAGAGGAAACATGGACTCCAACACGACCCCTGAAACCGAAGCCCCCATGCCGCTTTGGGAGATTTTCTCGCAGGCAAAAACCGGAAAACCGCACGAACACGTCGGTAGCCTGCACGCTCCGGATGCCACGATGGCCCTGCAAAACGCCCGCGACGCTTACGCCCGGCGTGGCTCCGCCAGCCTTTGGGTGGTGCCTGCGGAGGCAATCATCGCCAGCACTCCGGAAGACAGCCCAATGTTCTTTGATTCGGCGGCGGACAAGGTGTATCGGCATCCGCAATTCTACACGATCCCCCGCAGTGTGAGGCTCTGATGGAACTGACGGCTGAAATGCGTGGGCAGGTGTTCGATTACCTCTTGCGACATGCCGATGATCGGTTGGTGTTGGGACACCGGCTTTCGGAATGGTGCGGACATGCCCCGATGTTGGAGGAAGACTTGGCCCTCGCCAACATCGCGCTCGACCTGATTGGACAAGCCACGCTGCTTTACAAGCTGGCCGCCCAAACCGAAGATTCTGGACGCACCGAAGACGACCTAGCCTTTCTGCGCGATCCCTCGGAGTTCCGCAATCTGCAACTTGTTGAGCAGCCTAACGGCGATTTCGCGTTCACGATTGCGCGGCAGTTCTTCTTTGACGCCTACGACGTGCCTTTTCTGGAAAACCTGAGCCGCTCGGCGCATCCGGAACTCGCAGGAATTGGCGCGAAGGCGCTCAAGGAGGCACAGTATCATTTGCGACACACCCAGCAGTGGATGCTGCGTTTAGGCGACGGCACCGACGAAAGCCACCGCCGCCTTCAGGATGCCGTGGACGACCTCTGGTGTTTTTCGCAGGAACTGCTCGTTCCGGACAGTCTGAACCATGCCCTTGTCGCAGCAGGCATTGCTGTTGATTTGGAGGCGCTGCGTTCGTTGTGGCGAGCGACCGTTGAGCAGACCTTGCGGGAAGCGACCCTCGAAATTCCCAGCGACGCGCAGTACATGGCCTCCGGAAGTCGGGGTGGCTACCACACAGAGCATCTGGGCTACTTGCTTGCCGAAATGCAGGTTTTGCAAAGAACTCATCCCGGAGCTACATGGTGAACGTCTGGGACTGCCTGCGCTCGGTGCCGGACCCGGAAATTCCGGTGGTGGATGTGGTCTCGATGGGCATCGTGCGCGAAGTGGAGGAAAGTCCGGATGGAGTGAAGGTGACGATCACTCCAACTTATTCCGGATGTCCGGCGATGTCGGAGATCGAAGCCAGCATCCGCGCCGCCTTGCACGAGGCGGGGTATGCGCAAGTGGAGCTGAAAACCCAAATCGCCCCGGCGTGGACGACCGACTGGATCACCGATGAAGCCTGCGAGCAACTGCGCTCCTACGGCATTGCCCCTCCGGAACGCCGCTACGCTTCCGGCGTTGCAGGAAACTCGGTGGCCTGCCCGTTCTGCGCTTCGGAAGAAACCCGACTCCAGAGTGAATTTGGCAGCACGCTCTGCAAGGCGTTGCACGTCTGCAACGACTGCCGCCAGCCCTTCGAACGCTTCAAGTGCATCTGACCCGCATTCTGACCGCCTAAAAACCTTCCACAATGGCCCGCACCCGCGCAAAAGATTATGATGAAAAACGGGCGTTCATCCGAGAGCAGGCCGTGCAGCTTTTCGCGGAACAGGGCTTTGCGAACTCCTCGATCACACAACTGGCCGAGTGTTGCGGAGCGTCGAAGGCGTGGCTCTACCACTACTTCACGAGCAAGGAGGCGATTCTCTTCGAGATTTTTGATGAACACACCCAACGGCTTGTGAAAGCCGTCCGGGAGGTGCAAGGTTTGGGGCTGGCTCCGGAGGCGCAGTTTCAGGAATTCCTGCAACGCTTTTTGAGAATTTACGAAGCGGCGCAGACCACACACCTCGTGCTGCTCTACGACCTCAACCGTTTGGGTCCGGAACAGCACGAGGTCATCGCCTCCCGCGAGCGTGAGGTGGTCAACGAACTGGCCACGATGCTTGATGCGCTGCGTCCGGACTTGCTGGAGCGACAGCCCGAATTGCGCAAGCCGCTTGCGATGACACTGATGGGCATGATCAACTGGACCTTCACCTGGCTCCGCAAGGAGGGGCCGGTGAGTCACGAGCAGTTCGCAGAACTCGCAGGGCAGGTCTTCCTGCACGGCATCACCGGACTCGATCATACGGCGAGGGGAGCCTCATCTTAGCGGTGGCTGGATCACACGAAAACGGTTCAAACGGAGCCAATCGATTTTGGAGAGCAAATGACTTTTGAAACCATCAAATACCGCGAGGAATCCGGATATGCGGAAATCACCCTCAACCGTCCGGAGCGTCTCAACGCCTTCACTGTGCAGATGCACGAAGAACTGCGCGAGGCGGTTACACGGATTGAGCAGAATTCGCAAATCCGGGCCGTGATTCTCACAGGCGCAGGACGCGGTTTCTGTGCTGGACAGGATTTGGGGGAGCGTGACAACGCCGGAGCCGCCCCCGATTTGGGTGAATCCCTCGACAAGAACTACAACCCCCTGGTCAAGCGGCTCCGCGTCCTCACGGCTCCAGTGATTGTTGCGATCAACGGCGTAGCGGCAGGAGCGGGAGCCAATCTTGCGCTTTCCGGAGACCTGCTGCTCGCCGCGAAGTCCGCGAAGTTCATACAGGCGTTTTGCAAAATCGGCCTCGTCCCGGACTGTGGTGGTACCTACTTTTTGCCTCGGCTGATTGGTGAAGCCAAGGCGAAGGCGCTGGCAATCACAGGAGAATCCATTGACGCCGAAACCGCCGAACGCTGGGGGCTGATCTGGAAGGTTGTGGACGACGAAAGCCTGCTTTCGGAAGCCCGCAAACTCGCCGCGCACTTGGCGACCCAACCGACCAAGGCGTTGGGCGCGATGAAGCAGATGCTGCAAGCCTCCATCACCAACAGCCTTGCAGTGCAACTTGATATGGAGCGCGACACCCAGCGCGAGTTGGGTCGCTCCGAAGATTTCCGTGAAGGCGTGTCAGCGTTTCTTACAAAACGGTCTCCCGTTTTCAAGGGACGCTGATGGAGGGTTTTGCGGGCCCGCAAGTGTTGGCCGAAGCGGCGGCGCAAGCGATGAACAAGCTCGACTACACCGCCCAGCACATGGGCATGCGCATCGAGTCCATGCAGCCCGGCTGCTGCGTCTTGTCCATGCGGGTGCAGGGTTGGATGATCAACGGCCACGGCATTTGTCACGGCGGACTCATCTTCACCTTGGCCGACACTGCCTTTGCCTACGCCTGCAACTCTCATAATCAACGGGCGGTTGCCCAGCACTGCACGATCACCTTCCTCGCGCCCGGAAAAGCCGAGGAAACGCTGACTGCCACCGCCACGGAAACCGTGAGCAGCGGACGCAGCGGCATCTATGACATTGAAGTGCAAAACGAACACGGCACCCCCCTCGCCCACTTCCGGGGGAATTCCCGGACCATTGCTGGAACCATTCTTGAGGAACCCAGTTCTCCAGACCCGTCAAAAGGGGATTTACCATGAACCACAATTCCATCAACCTGCATTCCATTGAAACTGCCAGCAAGGACGAGTTGCAATCGTTGCAGTTGGAGCGTATGCAGTGGACGCTGAAACATGCTTACGAAAATGTATCACACTATCAGCAGGCGTTCGATACGGTCGGAGCGCATCCGGACGACTGTCAGTCGCTGGCCGACTTGGCAAAATTCCCGTTCACGATCAAGCAGGACCTGCGGGCGAACTACCCTTTCGGGATGTTTGCCGTTCCTCGGGAAGAGGTCGTGCGTATTCACGCCTCCAGCGGCACGACCGGCAAGCCCACTGTGGTCGGTTACACGCAAAAGGACGTGGACACCTGGGCGGAGGTCTGCGCCCGCTCGATTTGGGCATCCGGGGGACGTCCGGGGGACGCCGTGCATGTTGCCTATGGCTACGGGCTGTTCACCGGAGGGCTGGGGGCACACTACGGCGCGGAAAAACTGGGCTGCACGGTGATCCCGGTTTCCGGGGGCATGACCGAACGGCAGGTGCAACTCATTCAGGATTTCGAGCCGAGGGTAATCATGATCACACCTTCGTACCTGCTCGTGCTGGCCGATGAATTTGCCAAGCAAGGACTTGATGCCCGCAAGACAAGTCTGCAAGTGGGTATCTTTGGTGCGGAGCCTTGGACTCCGAAAATGCGCGGCGAGATCGAGCAGTTGTTCGGTATGGATGCTGTGGACATTTACGGGCTGTCCGAGATCATCGGCCCCGGAGTTGCCAACGAATGTGTCCGCGAGAAGGAGGGACTCTATGTTTGGGAGGATCACTTCTATCCGGAGGTGATTGATCCTGAAACCGGAGAAGTTCTTCCGGATGGGAAAAAAGGTGAACTGGTGTTCACGTCACTAACCAAGGAGGCGTTTCCGGTGATCCGTTACCGTACCCGCGACCTTACCCGACTACTCCCCGGAGGCAACCGTGCTATGCGTCGCATGGAAAAAGTTACAGGGCGCTCAGACGACATGATGATCGTCCGGGGCGTGAATGTCTTTCCAACTCAGATTGAGGAAATCCTGCTCGAAGATTCCAAACTCTCTCCGAATTACCAGATCGAACTCACTCGCGAGGAGCGTTTGGATGTGATGACACTGCTGATCGAACCCAAAGAATCAGGATTGAGCGATTCCGTGCTTCAGGAAAGCTCCGGGCGGCTTAGCCAACAGGTCAAGAGCCGCATCGGGGTCAGTGTGCAGGTACAAATGCAGCCGATTGGCGGAGTGGAACGTTCGATGGGCAAGGCCCGCCGGGTTGTGGACAAACGCCCGAAGGTGTAAAGCCTAACCTCACTTGCTCCAGACACGCCATGCGCTTAGGCTCCTTGACCCGCGACCAGATCCGCGCCTTTGCCGGAGCCAAGATTTTTGAGCGGGGTGAGGAATACCTCACCTCCGAACTGGTGAACGAACTGGACATTGATTCCGAGGGGATCGTCACCGCCAAGGTGGAGGGCACGGACACCTACGAGGTCGAGGTCTGGGAAGAGGAGGACGACGTGGGCGCGGTCTGCGACTGCCCCTATGACGGCCACCCCTGCAAACATGTGGCTGCGGTGCTGCTTGCCTATCTTGAGCACTCCGCCAAGCAGCGCAAGGCCAAGACGAAGCAACCCAAAGCCAAGGAGTCGGCTTCCGGAGGGAAAAGTGCCGGTTCCTTGAAGGCCAACCTCAAGCGTTGCACTCACACGGAACTGGTGGAACTGGTGCTGGAGGGGACGAAAGGCAATAAGGACTTCGAACGCAAGCTGATGCTGCGCTTCGTTCCGGACAGCAAGAAGACGCTGACGACGCTGCTCCAGCAGGTGAAGACGGTACGGCTCAAGGTCAGCGAGTACGAAAACTACTACAGTTCCAGCTGTCGCAAGGCCGCCCGCGAGTTCAAGGCGATCCTCAAGGTGCTGACAGACGCTCCCCCGGAGGTGCGCGTCGAGGTGCGCTTTGCGGTCGCCGACCGCATTCTTCCCTTCCTCAACGAGTACGGCTTCAGCAACGAGCCGCTGGAAACCGCGCTGGAACTAGCCCTCACTGAACTGGTCAAGGATGTGGCCACTCCGGAATTCCAGCCGCAGCGCGACCAGATCATCAAGTGGATGCGTCGCTACCACGACAAGGGCAACCACGGCATGACCGACGAGCTGCTCGCTTGTCTCCTCGAACTGTCCGCAACCGAGGAGGAACTGCGAGACACCATCCACTGGCTTGAAAAGAAAGGAAGTTGGTCCTCCTATTACCGCAAGCTGATTGCTGAACTCTACGCCAAGCTTGGGGACGAGGAAGCCGAGCTTGCCGCACTTTCCAAAAACCTAGAGGAAATGCCAGATCATTGGCGGCTGGCCGAGTTCTGGACAAAGCAAGGCGCAGCGGACAAGGCGCTCAAAACTTGCTGGGACGGAGTGCAGAGAGGCAAGGGTTACAGCGAGGAACTGTTCGCTTTCCTGCGCGAAGACTGCCTGCGGCGGGACGACGCCGAAGGCTTGTTCACCCTGCTCGTCGAACACCTCAAGCGTCCCTACGGCGGATGGCACATGGAGCAGCTTTCCGCAAGCAGGAGGATGCTTTACCGGGAATCGTCCTCCAGCGGGGATTTTCTGCAAGAACACGAACTGCTACGCGACCGCCTCCACAAGCAGGGCGACACCGCCGGACTCGTCCGCCTTTACACGCTCTACCTCAATCCACTCAAAGTGTCCTTGTCGCTCTATCAGGAGATGGAGCATCTGCTCCCGGAACCGGAGCGGGGAGCGATCACTGAAAAAGTGCTTGGACACCTCAAACAGAAGATTGGCAAAGACACTTGGGGATCAAGCCCTGAACGCCGCCTGCTGGCGGAGATTTATGCGCACGGCAAGCACTGGGATGCACTGCTCGATCTGGTGAAGAACGACTTCGACCTGCTGGCGCACTACAAGGATCGACTCGCACCACTACACCCTCATGTTTACTTGGAGGCCTACACCAAGGAGGTGGAGAAGTTGATCAACGGGCGTGGACGTTCCAACTACCGGGCCGCTGCGGAGCATCTGTTGGAAATTCGGGAATTTTACGAGCGACACCTCAATCAGTCCAGAAAATGGCTGGTCTATCTGGAGGAACTCAAACGAGCAAACCTCAAACTCCGTGCCCTTCACGAGGAACTTGGGAAGGTGAGGCTGTAACCGAAAAAACTCACCACAGAGATGCAGAGTGCGCAGAGTCAGAAAAGAACAATTCTCTGTGTTCTCTCTGACTCTGTGGCGAACAACAAACAGGACACCATGCAAAAAATCAAAAGCTACGCCCTCGGCAGGTGGATAGAGGGAGAAGGTCCGGGACAAGTCGTGCAGCACGCCGTCACTGGAGAACCGCTGGGGGAAGTCACCAGCCGGGGGTTGGATTTTCAGGCGATGCTGAACCATGCCCGGACCATCGGCGGACCCGCCCTCAGGAAGATGACTTTCCATGAGCGGGCCTTGTTGCTAAAAAATATGGCCAAGTACCTGATGGAGGGCAAGGAAGAATTCTACACACTTTCCACGTCAACCGGAGCAACCAGAGCAGATTCGTGGGTTGACATCGAAGGCGGCATTGCCACCTTTTTCGCCTACTCTGGAATCGGACGGCGTGAATTTCCCAATGAAACGTTCCATGTCGAAACCGATGTTTCGCCGCTTTCCAAATCCGGAAGTTTTATTGGACGACACATTTGCACTCCACTTGAAGGAACTGCAGTTCATATCAATGCCTTCAACTTTCCGTGTTGGGGGATGTTGGAAAAATTAGCCACCACTTTCTTGGCTGGAATGCCTGCAATCGTCAAACCCGCTAGTCAAACCTGTTATCTCACCGAAAAAATGGTCGCGGCGATGATCGAATCCGGTTTGCTTCCGGAAGGTGCTTTGCAACTCATTTGCGGCTCCGTGGGGGACTTGTTTGAGCATTTTGGCAGTCAGGATGTGGTCACATTCACCGGATCAGCAACCACAGGTCGCAAACTCAAAAGTCATCCGAACATCATCGAAAAAGCCGTCCGCTTCAATATGGAAGCTGACTCGCTCAACTGTATTATTCTCGGCCCTGATGTCAATCCGGAGATGGAGGAGTTCACGATTTTCATCAAAGAAATTGTGCGAGAAATGACGAGCAAATCCGGACAAAAATGTACTGCGATTCGCCGCACGATTGTTCCAAAAGAGATGACTCAATCCGTGATTGATTCGCTCAAACAACGGCTGGCAACAGTGCGGATCGGACATCCGGAAGCCGAAGGAGTTCGTATGGGAACTTTGGCAGGCATGGATCAGCTCAGAGAAGTCCAGGAGCGTGTGGCAGAATTGCGTCAAGACTCCGAACTGGTGTTTGGAGAACGGGACGAATTCGAGATTGTGGGAGCAGACCGCACAAAAGGCGCATTTTACGAACCAACTTTGCTTTATTGCGCCGAGCCGTTGAACAGCAATTCTGTTCATGAAATTGAAGCTTTTGGCCCTGTCAGCACCGTTATGCCCTACTCAAATTTGGAGGAGGCCATTCAACTGGCGGCCAAAGGCGGAGGCAGTTTGGTCGGTTCAGTGGTCACGGCAGATGATGCGACTGCCCGCCAACTTGTGCTTGGTATTGCTCCGTATCATGGGCGAGTGCTGGTGCTCAACCGTGAGAGTTCTCCGGAATCCACGGGACACGGCTCGCCGATGCCGACTCTTGTTCATGGCGGCCCCGGACGTGCCGGAGGTGGTGAAGAAATGGGCGGAGCCAGAGGTGTGTTACACTACATGCAACGCACCGCACTTCAAGGATCGCCGACAACTTTGACGAACATCACCGGAGAATGGACAAAAGGTGCGGTGCAACCGCAGGACAAAGTGCATCCTTTCCGGAAGTATTTTGACGAATTAGAAATCGGTGAAACACTGGTGACGCACCGTCGCACGATCACAGAAGCGGATGTCGTAAATTTTGCCGCATTGAGCGGAGACTGGTTTTATGCGCATGTTGACGAAGTGGCTGTGCAGGAATCTCCGGTGTTTGATCGCCGTGTCGCACATGGATATTTAATTCTTTCCGCCGCCGCCGGTTTATTTGTTGATCCCGCTCCGGGGCCTGTGTTGGCGAATTACGGCTTGGAGAATTTACGTTTCACGCAGCCGGTTTATATCGGTGATACGATTCAAGCCAAGCTCACCTGCAAAACCAAATCACCCAAATCACCACGTGAAGGTGAGGTGCCCCAGGGTGTGGTGTCGTGGGCTGTGGAAGTGATCAACCAGAAAAGTGAGACGGTTGCGGTTTACACGGTTCTCACGCTGGTGGCACAAAAAACGGAAAGCGAGTAACCGATGTCTTACGAGTACCCGGAGTTTGAGTACCAACGCAGTCCGGATCAGGACGCAGCGAGTCCCGTCCGGCATCCCGTGGTGATTGCAGGAGTTGGCCCCGTTGGGTTAACTTTGGCAATTGACCTGGCCCTAAAGCAGGTTCCGGTGGTGTTGTTGGAGGCACTGAACACAATCAGTGACGGCTCCCGCGCGATCTGTTTTGCCAAGCGGACTTTGGAGGTGTGCGAGCGGTTGGGGATGGGGCGGCGTTTGTTGGACAAGGGTGTGACGTGGAAGACCGGCAAGGTGTTCTTCGGGGACGATCCCGTGTTCGAGTTTGATCTGCTTCCGGAAGACGGCCACCAGTTTCCTGCGTTCATCAACCTCCAACAATACTACATGGAGTTATACGGAATCGACCGTGCGCTGGAGTTGGAGGAATTCATTGACCTGCGTTGGTCCAACGAGTTGCAGGGGATCGACCCCGGAGCAGACGGCGCGCGCCTGACGGTGGGCACTCCGGAGGGTTCGTATCAACTGGATTGCGATTGGCTGATCGCCGCCGATGGCGCCCGTAGTTTTTGCCGTAAAACGCTGGGCTTGGAATTCGAGGGGCGCACCTTCGATGATCAATTTCTGATCGCCGACATCAAGACCAAAGCCGACCTGCCACCCGTGCGCCGCTTCTGGTTTGCACCTACTTTCACGGATGCGGCCTCCGCATTGCTGCACATGCAGCCGGATGACGTGTGGCGGCTCGATTTTCAGATTGGTCCGGAAGCTGATGCTGAGGAGGAAATGCGCACCGACAACGTGATGCGGCGCGTGCGCGGGATGCTCGGAGCGGAGATCGACCCGGAGTTGGAGTGGATCAGCGTCTATCGCTTCCAGAGTCGGCGTATCCGCGATTTTCGGCATGAACGGGTATTGTTCGTGGGAGACTCCGCGCATCAGGTTTCGCCATTCGGAGCGCGGGGCGCGAACAGTGGTATTCAGGACGCGGAAAACCTCGCGTGGAAACTCCAGCTTGTGCTGAAAGAACTGGCTCCGGAGACCCTGCTCGATAGCTACAACGCCGAACGCAGCTACGCCGCCGACGAGAATATCCGGCACTCGACGCAAAGCACCGATTTCATTGCACCGAAAAGCGCGGTCAGCCTCGCGTTTCGCAACGCCGTGTTGTCCCTTGCAAAAGACCACAAGTTCGCCCGACCCCTCATCAACAGTGGGCGGCTCTCCACACCAACAATTCACCGCGAATCTTCACTGAACACTGCGGATGGGGAATCGTGGTTCGGCAAACTGCTGCCCGGTGCCCCAGCGGTGGATGCTCCGGTGCAAACACAGGATGGCGAAGGCTGGCTGCTCGATCTGCTCAAGGGGGAGTTCACGCTGCTGTACTTCACGGACACTTCTGTTCCGGAAACACTCCAGCAGGACTTCCGTCGCTTGCATGAAAATACGATTCCGGTGCAACCGCTTGTGCTGGGATTGAATTCCGGTATTGCGGAGATTCGTGTCTTTGACTCGCAAGGATTCGTTGCTCAACGCTACGATGCCCAAGTCGGCACCACTTACCTGTTGCGTCCAGATCAGCACGTCACTGCCCGCTGGAAACGGTTTGACCTTGGCGTGATCCGGGATGCCCTGAACACGGCCACTTGCAACTGAATGAGCTTCATAATGCCTCTGAATCTCGATCCAAAATTTGACGATCCCGATGGATTCTACAACGAACTCATCCGGATGCACGACGACCTGAGCGAATCCAAGAGCCGCGAGGTCAACGCCCGCTTGATCCTGCTGCTCGCCAATCACATCGGCGACCGGGCTGTGCTGTCCGAAGCGATGCGGATTGCACGAGAACCCTTGGATCATCAAACTCGTTTTGATAGTCTGTAACCTGTCATGTCAACCTAACCACATTCGATAGAGAACATATGTCCAAAAAAGCATTCGCCTCGCAGGGCGATCTTGAAGCAAAGACCATCAGTTTCACGCAACTCGGCGAAGGGCTGTACGCCTTCACCACCGAGGGCGACCCCAACACGGGTATCATCATCGGCGACGATGGTGTGATGGTGATCGACACACAAGCAACTCCGGTGATGGCAAAGGAGGTGCTGACGCGCATCCGCGAGGTGACAGACAAACCCGTAAAATACGTCGTGCTGAGCCACTACCATGCCGTGCGCGTGTTGGGCGCGGTCGCCTATCAGCCGGAGCAGATCATCGCATCGGCGGCCACCCACTCGCTCATCCACGAACGCGGACAGGAGGACTGGGACAGCGAGTACGGACGCTTTCCGCGCCTGTTTCAAGCGGCAGAATCAATTCCGGGGCTGACGTGGCCAAGCCTGACTTTCACCGACAAGATGACCGTGTACCTCGGCAAGCGCCGCGTGGAGATCATGCACCTTGGGCGGGCACACACGGCGGGCGACACGGTGGTCTGGATTCCGGATTCCGGCGTGATGTTCTCAGGTGACACGGTGGAATATCGTTCGGCGTGCTACTGCGGGGATGCGCATTTTCGCGATTGGCCGGAGACCCTCGGTCGGCTCAAGAGCTTCAACCCGCAAGCCCTTGTGCCCGGACGCGGGGATGCGCTCACAACTCCGGACATGGTGGCCGAGGGTATTCATCTCACGCAATCGTTCCTTAACGACACCTACGCTCCCGTGGCCGCTGCCGCCGCAAAAGGCTGGCCGCTCAAAGACGCCTTTGCCGCCTGCCGCGATGCCTGTGATCCAAAATATTCGGACTACGCGATTTACGAACACTGCCTGCCGTTCAACGTGGCCCGTGCCTACGACGAGGCCAACGGCATTGACCATCCCCGCATCTGGACTGCGCAGCGCGACCAAGACATGTGGGAGGCGTTGCAGCAATGAAACTCGCAACCCTCAAGGATGGCGCCCGCGACGGACAACTCGTGGTGGTCAGTCGCGACCTGACTCGCTGTCTGCGTTCGGAGAATCCGCAAACGATGCAGGCCGCAATGGACAACTGGATGAGCGCGGCCCCGGAACTCGCCCGGCTTTCCGACCGCCTGCATTCGGACACAGAGGTTGGAGCAACCTTTGATCCAAAGCAATGCGAAGCGCCTCTGCCCCGAGCCTATCAGTGGGCGGACGCGAGTGCGTTTGTGAACCACATGGAACTCGTCCGCAAGGCGCGGGGCGCGGAAATGCCTCCGGAGTTCTGGACGGAGCCCCTCATGTATCAAGGGGCCAGTGATGATTTCATTGGGCCATGCGACCCCATCGAGTTGGCCTCCGAGAACTGGGGCATCGACTTTGAGTCCGAGGTCGCCGTCATCACCGGAGACGTGCCGATGGGTTCAAACCCGGAAGAGTGCGAGCCGCACATCCGCTTGCTGATGCTGGTCAACGACGTTTCGCTACGCGGACTCGTACCCAGAGAGTTGGCGAAGGGGTTCGGCTTTTTCCAGTCCAAACCCGCAACAGCGTTCAGTCCGGTTGCGCTCACGCCGGACGAATTGGGCGAGGCGTGGCAGGACGGCAAGGTGCATCTGCCACTGGAAACCCGGCTCAACGGCAAGGTCTTTGGCCAGCCCAACGCCGGGGTCGATATGACTTTTAATTTCTTTCAACTCGTGGCGCACGCCGTCAAATCCCGCAACCTGCGGGCGGGCGCGATTGTCGGGTCCGGAACCGTCTCCAACGTGGACCGCAGCGTTGGTTCCTCGTGCCTTGCGGAACGCCGGATGCTGGAAACCATCAGCGACGGCAAGCCGACGACACCGTTCATGAGTTTCGGCGACCGAGTGCGCATCGAGATGTTCAACGAATCCGGCAGCAGCCTCTTCGGAGCGATTGACCAGCAGGTGCAGCCTTATCGAAAATGACCGGCTGAGGACTATTCCTTTTTTTGATCACAGCATGCACGGAGATAGGATGAACTGGGAGCAGGTGTGTGCGAGTCCGCATTTGCAGGACTTGCCGTTCAAGATCGAAACCAGCCGCTACGGACAGGTCGTGATGAGTCCCGCAACCAACTGGCACGGGCGTTATCAATCGTCCATCTCTATTCTGATGTGCGAACTGACAGGAGTGCGTGAGCGCATTTTCACTGAGTTGCGGCATGGGGGTCTTTGGAATTTTTGGCCGCTCACAAGCACGAGGCGTCGTACTCCAAGGCTCCGGAAATCTGTGTCGAAGTGGTTTTTCCTCCAACAGCGAGGCGGAACTGGCGGAGAAGCGGCGGCTCTACTTTGAGCAGGGCGCGCAGGAAGTGTGGATTTGCGACGATGCAGGGACGATGTTCTTCTTTGCACCAGCAGGTCAACGTTCACAATTCCAACTGATCCCGGAGTTTCCACTGAGTATTGAAATCTGATCAACGAACCAAACCATGCCCCACTACATCGTACGCGGCCAAGTGCCGCCCAAGCGACACACACAGTTCCGACGTCCGGATGGCGAATTATATGGCGAGGAATTGATTGGTGCAGAAGGTTTCAGTGGTGATTCCTCGCTCTGCTACCACACGAACCCGCCGACCGAGGTGGTGCGCATTGGTGCGGCGGAACGCTATGCCGTTGAGTACGCCACGGATGCGGCGGCGCGTCATCGTTTGGTGAACGGTGCGAAACTCGCGCCCGGAGGTGATTGGCTGTCCGGACGCAAAATTCTGCTTGGCAACTCCGACCTGCGCATCGCCCTTTGCCGTCCCACCGAACCGATGCCGTGGTTCTACCGCAACGCTGAGGCGGACGAGTTGGTGTTTGTGCATGACGGCTCCGGGGTGCTGGAAAGTCCGTTTGGGCACCTTGCCGTGCAATCCGGAGATTATGTCATGGTGCCGCGCACGATTCCGCACCGCTGGGTGTTTGCCGAGGCAGACGAGCCGCCGCGCCTGCTCGTGGTGGAAAGCCTCTCGTCCGTCAAGTTCCCCAAGCGTTACCTTAGTGCGACCGGACAGCTCCTCGAGACCAGTCCTTTCTGCGAACGTGATTTGCGACTTCCTGAATTTCAGGAACCCTTCGCCGAACGGGGCGAACACGAGGTGCGTATCCGCAAGGACGGCTGGGTGCATCCCTACGTTTTCCGCAACCACCCCTGCGACCTTGTGGGCTGGGATGGATGCCTTTACCCGTATGCCTTCTCGATCCACGAGTTCGAGCCGATCACGGGGCGGGTCCATCAACCACCGCCCGTGCATCAAACCTTTGAGGCGCACAATTTCGTGGTCTGCTCGTTTGTACCTCGCAAGTTCGACTACCACCCACTCTCAATTCCCGCTCCCTACCACCACTCGAACATTGATTCCGATGAGGTGCTGTATTACGCCGAGGGCAATTTCATGAGCCGCAAAGGCGTGGGGCCTGGAGACTTTTCGCTGCATCCTGCGGGGCTACCGCACGGCCCGCATCCGGGCACCATCGAAGCCTCGATTGGCAAGGAAGGCACCGAGGAAATCGCGGTGATGATTGACACCTTCCGCCCGCTGCGACTCACCCAAGCCGCTCTCGATCTGGAAAATCCGGGCTACGCCGACACTTGGCTTCTTGAGGGCTGAGGTGCCGCTGGAAACGTGGGCCACTTTTGCGCTTGCCGCTGAAATCCTGCTGCTGATTCCGGGGCCGACCATTCTGTTGGTGGTCGCCTACGCCCTTGCCCACGGACGTACCGCCACGGTGCCGCTGGTCGTCGGCGTGGGTTTGGGCGATTTGACGGCGATGGTGTTTTCCTTCATCGGGCTGGGCGTTCTCCTGCAAACCCTTGCCACGCTCTTCGTCTTCCTGAAATGGGCGGGTGCGGCCTACCTCGTTTATCTCGGCATCCAGCTTTGGCGCACCCAGCCCAAACCTCTGGAATTCTCTGAAATTGCAACCACTTCCCAAACCCAAGGGTCGATGCTTTGGCACACGTGGGTCACCACCGCGCTCAATCCAAAGAGCATCGTCTTCTTCATCGCCTTCGTTCCGCAGTTTCTCGATCGGGAAGCGGAATTCCTGCCGCAAGTCCTACTGCTCGGTTCCACCTTCTGGGTGTTAGCAGTCCTCAATACCTTCGGCTACGCATGGCTCGCCAGCCGACTCCGGAACAGCCTCCACACCCCCAAAGTCCACCACCGTCTCAACCGAGTGGGCGGTGGCCTACTCATTGGGGCGGGGGGATTGGCCTTGTTTCCGGACGCCTGAAGTCCTGTGCCTAGTGGATTCAACTCGTAAGTGCAACTCACCGTGCCTGTCTGTTTGCCTGCACTGCTCGATTCCGCAGTCTGCACCACCGCACCCAAGTCTGGGACAACGCTGGTCTCGGCTCTCCGGAAGGATTGAAATTCTATCTTGCAGACCAAGTATCAATAATGACACCATTTGAAGTATGAAAGCGTCTCAAAATGATCACTACACCTATTCGTGTCACATGGTCTGATGAGGATCAGGAACACGTTGGGCTTTGTACCGAGTTTCCCAGCCTGAGTTGGCTGGCCACCACCCCGGAAACTGCGCTCCGAGGAATTCGGAAAGTTGTTGCAGAGGTGGTTGCCGAGTCTGAAATCCGGAACCTACTGGAGCAGCAACGAGTCCGGATTCAGGAGGAGATTGCGAACTACCCTCCGCCGATCACGGCATGTGACGCCCAGTTCAACCACCTGCTGGAACAACGTTCCCGGATTGCCCGTGAGTTGGCCTGCATGACCAAAACATGAAAACTTCCTACGACTTCCTCATCATCGGTGGCGGCTCGGCAGGCTGCGCCTTGGCGAACCGCTTGAGCGCCGATTCCAACAACAAGGTGTTGGTGCTGGAGGCGGGGCGTCCGGATTACCTTTGGGACATCTTCATCCACATGCCCGCTGGGCTGTCGGTGCCCATCGGCAACAAGCACTACGACTGGAGGTACGAATCGGAGCCAGAACCGCACATGGGCGGACGACGCATCTACCACGCGCGCGGCAAGGTGCTGGGCGGTTCCAGCAGCATCAACGGCATGATCTTTCAGCGCGGCAACCCGCTGGACTACGAACGCTGGGGGCGCGAACCCGGCATGGAACGCTGGGACTACGCGCACTGCCTACCCTACTTCAAGCGCATGGAAACCTGCCTCGCCGGCGCGGACGACTACCGAGGGGGCGAAGGACCGCTGGTGCTGGAGCGCGGCCCGGCGACGAGTCCGCTCTTCCGGGCGTTCTTCGAGGCGGTTCAGCAGGCGGGGCATCCCTTGACCTCCGATGTGAACGGCTTCAAGCAGGAGGGCTTCAACGCTTTTGACCGCAATGTTCACCGGGGGCGTCGCCTGAGCGCGGCCCGTGCCTACCTGCATCCGGTCAAGCAGCGTCGCAACCTCTCGGTCAGAACCCGGGTGCTGACCACCAAAATCCTCTTTGAGGGCAAGCGGGCGGTGGGTGTCGAGTCTATGGATCGCAGTGGACGTTCCGAACGGGTGTACGCCAACGAGGTGATTTGTTGCGGAGGCGCGATCAACTCCCCACAGCTCTTGCAACTCTCTGGAATCGGCAACGCCGAGGAACTGGAACCGCTGGGGATTGAGATGGTGCAACACCTTCCCGGAGTGGGTGAGAACTTACAGGATCACTTGGAGGTGTATGTGCAGCATGGCTGCAAACAGCCGGTTTCAATGCAACCCGCACTCAAGTGGTGGAACCAGCCATGGATCGGTTTCCAGTGGCTCTTCATGCGCAAGGGTCCTGCAGCGACTAATCACTTCGAAGCTGGAGGGTTTCTGCGCAGCAACGAGAACGAGGCGTACCCGAACCTGATGTTCCACTTTCTGCCGTTGGCAATCCGCTATGATGGTAGTGCTCCGGAAGCCGACCACGGCTATCAGGTTCACATTGGCCCGATGTCCTCCGATGCACGGGGCACCGTGAAGGTTCACTCCACCGATCCGTGGAGCAAACCGAAGTTGCGCTTCAACTACCTCTCCACCGAGCAGGACCGCCGCGAGTGGATTGAGGCCATCCGTTGCGCTCGCAAAATCCTCAGTCAACCTGCCTTTGAGTCATTCAGCACCGGAGAACTCTCTCCGGGAGCAAGCGTGGAAAGCGACGAGGAAATTCTGGATTGGGTCGCCCGCGACGCCGAAACCGCCCTGCACCCCTCCTGCACCTGCAAGCTCGGAACGGACGAAACCGCGGTGGTCCATCCGGAGAGCATGACGGTCCACGGCGTGGAAAACCTGCGGGTCGTGGATGCCTCCGTGATGCCCTTCATCCCCAACGGCAACATCTACGCACCCACAATGATGCTCTCCGAAAAAGCCGCCGATCTCATTCTGGGCAACCCCCC
>Ga0209403_10003283_pt1 | contig 18405 bp, 23 predicted proteins | sample ArcticOcean_MG_C_8_FD_187440 | JGI IMG/M metagenome (GOLD analysis project Ga0209403, IMG submission 187440) | Marine microbial communities from western Arctic Ocean - ArcticOcean_MG_CB11_86 (SPAdes) (version 2) | ecosystem: Environmental > Aquatic > Marine > Oceanic | place: Arctic Ocean... | reverse complement strand
ACGTCGTGACTAATTTCATCTAGCTTGCTCATCTTGTTGCTCCTTCCTGCAGTTAGTTGCTGGCATCGCAATGTCACCAAGGTATTCTACCTGTTCATCTTCAGTCATTGTGCTTCTCCCTATTTCTTGTCGGCGGCGAACATGTAGTTGTTGTCCATCGCCCATTGAGTAAACTTCTTGTTGGTCATCACGATCCTGCGGTGCGCGTACTTCTCGGCACTACAACCATTGGCGAACATACCTTGTGCTTCCTTATCGAGACGCACCATGTAGTCCATCCATGAGTCGATCCAATCGCTCCCCATCGTGGACAATGTACGGTAAACAACCATACACACGGCGGCGGCACTGTCTGGTACCTTGGCGTTCTTGGGATCGTCCTTGATAGATTGCAATGACGGTAGTTGATCAGCCAGTTTGACAAAGGCCATCAAGTCCATCGCGCCACGTTCACCAATGGTACCCATGAGTAAACCTGTTAACGTCTGATCATCGAAGCACTCTCGTGTCTTGAGCCAGTCGGATGCGGCTTCAAGTGAGCGCGGTGTCACAAACGCGGTGCGTTGTTGCTTGGGGTGGTAGATGTAGGGGTTGTCATCGGGGTCTTTGACATCCTCGAACCCATGAAACAAATGGGGGTTGTCCTTGCACCAACCAAGTAGTGTGTGGTCAACACCGTTGTTGATACCCCACTCGATCCACTCTGTGTTGTCAGGTTTACGTGCGGTGACCACCGTGATCCGGTTCCGTGCGATTGGTGGTATTAGATCACCGACACCCTCAGCCCCAAGGTTAGTTGTAGCAAACACTATGCTGTCAGGGTGTAGTGTGTACCCACCGATCTTGCGCTCCAACATGACACGTAGTAACGCGTTCTTCACCGCAGGGTTGGCCTTGCCATACTCGTCGATCATGAGAATGATAGGGGTCTTGTGGTGTGCGCCCAGTTCCTCGTTGGTGGCGTATGAAACGTAATCGGCGTCGTCTAGCTTGGACATCTTAGGTATGGTGATGTCGCCCAAGTCCTTGGTAGTACAGTCGAAGTAGCACGGTGTGTGCTTGGGTAGGTCACGTGATAACGTGGTAAGTAGTGATGACTTACCTGTACCCATGTGCCCTTGGACAAGGATGGTGCGCTTATGCCCACCGTTGAGTATTGCTGTTGCAATCTGGTCTAAGCTAAGTGCGTACATTTGAATTGCTAAAGTCATGACATTTCTCCCTTGATTTGTTAGTGCGGCACTAACTGATTAAAGATCAATTGATGGAAGTGCTTTGATGACATCATCGACAGCGCGTTTAGTTTCTGCGCGAAGGTATTCATCCTCGCGCAATGCGTCTGGTGTAACACCACGTAGGGTATCGTCCAGTTTCATGCGCATCGCTGACATCTGACTGTCACCTGTTACGTTGCATACATCCAATAGATCGACGAGATCGACCACGTTGGACACTAGCGTGTCACGAAACACTTTCTTCTGTTCGTGATCGGCATAGTCGAGACGCTCTGACATCTTGGTCAATGCTTTGAACGCTCGTTGCCATACGTCATTCATGGCGTTGGTCAATTGCTCAGAGTAGTAGGTCTGATAGTGCTTACGTACTAACTCGTTACCCTCATTACCTATGTCCACCCTGAAATCACCTGCATCTGGTAGCGGTATATATGAGAAGCGAAAGTTAAACTTATTGGCTATGCTCTCCGCTGATGGATAGTCATCGTGTGAAAACAAGTTGCCAAGCCGTGCCTGTGACTGACTGATCGCCCAGTCATATGCGCCCATGAAGGTCTGGACCATTCGGCTGTACTCGTTCTGAACCTCGGTCATGGCTTGGTGGTATTTGAAATACTGAGCAGTTGGTAGTAATCGAAGGCCAGTATCAGACCACGGCATTGTCATGCTGTAATGTAGGTTACGAACATTAGCGGTAAACTTCTGTACCGCCGCGAGTTCATCGCAATTGCCCAGTAGTTTCTTGTGGACGTTTGCGATACCTGCATCGGCATGGTTGGTCATGGTGACATCTTTTGACGCACGCTTGTCTAGCTTGCGCCCAGTCCATGTACTGATGCTTAACTCTACCAACATAGATGAAGAGCCGATGGATGGTGCTGTAACCGCAGGTTCGTTTGTTAGTGCGGCACTAACATTTGCTTCATTTGTCATGTCGTTCTCCTGTGTGCCATTTGGTTTAGGTTGTTGACGAGAGGCTTCCTGTCATAGGGCAGGAGGAGGAACCGTTGAACCCCCCGCCAACATAACCAGTATAGAGGAAATGGTGAGACATGTCAAATGATGTCAGGACGTGTGTGGAAGTGTAATGTTCTGTTGTTTAGTGTAATGTTCTGTATAATGTTCTGCGCAAGTCATTGATTTATATACAATGTTCGATTGTTCGCTGTTTTGAGAAGTGAGGACTAGCGGGGTGGGGGGTGGACGAGGACGCACAGAAACGAACATTGAAAGAAGCTTAGTGGCGCACTAACTTTACCCATTAGATACAATATATTATATTTAGAACAATAGATATAATAATAAGAAAACTAAACAAACTACAAAAGCTGATACGCAGGTTATGCTAACACATGCCAGTAGTTGCCACTCGATGGCATCAAAACTAAATGTACGTTTGACAAGTCAATAAAGCGAACATTAGCCGAACATTACGAACATTAGCGCGAACAAAGGCCCGGTGCGACATAAGTAACTGGTATCATGTGTTAGTGTGGCACTAACAAAGTCCGGGGGCTGCGCTATGCGCAATCATGTGACGTCGTGCATACGTGAGGCTCGGCGCGACATAAGGAACTGGTATCTTGTTGTTAGGGGCGCACTAACATTAGGCTCGGGGACTTCAAAATGTAAGGTGTCGCGGGGTAACACGAACACGTGAGGCTCGGCGCGACATAAGGAACTGGTATCGATTGCGCCGAAGCGCGGGCATAAAAAAGGCGGGAGCCGAAGCTCCCGCCGATATAACTAATGTCGAATCATACTAACAAAAACACGGGCGCGAATACGGGCGCGGCGTGCGGGTAATCCAATCCAAAAGCGCCAGTAAAGATATTTATAAATGTATTTCACTGTCTTGATCCTCTCGAATGTGAGAGGGGCTGGCATTGCCAGCCCCTCTCTGTTTCAACCAAGCGCTCTATTTGAGGATCGCCAAGGCGGCGTTTACTTTGTCGATCATCACCGGCACATCGAAGGTTGCTTCCTCTGCCGACTGGCAGACTTTGATAACATCATTCAAGTTATCGCGGACCCGCTGATCAATTGTCCGGTTACGTGATCCCGCACCATCTGACTCGACATCATTCAAGCGCTTGCTGAGCTGTGCCTTGAAGTCGCCAATACGAGCGCCGAGCTGTTGTTGCCAGTAGCGCTTGTCTGACTTCTGAGTTTCAGTCAGGGACTTAGTAGGCTTCTCAAGCAATGCTTGATTGGTCTTAGTGAAACCTAAGGCAATCGCTGCCTTGAGCGCTGTCCATTCATCCGCATGAATGGTTGAACCGTTTGACTTAGGGCTGACGTAATCGGTCACCTTGTCAAACCCGGTTGCTATTAGCAGATCGAGTGCGGCAATGCCCGCCTTGTCTGCCTTGATGCCAAGTCTTACCGCGTTGGCTATTCTGTTTTTTGTTATTGTGTTCAACGTGCGTATAAGCATGTCATTCTCCTATGATTGTTTTAGTTACGCCTCCAAGTTCCTCCCGAAGACAAACACACCATACTCAACGCATGATAACAAATCAATAGATAAACTGACAGGATGACAAGTTTACACATAATCCGATAGGCTGTGTTAGTGTCACACTAACAAAACAGCATGAGCCGGACCCCTACCCCTCCCCCATGGCCCACTTCACAGCTTGGGACTCCCTCTCTCTTATATATTACTAGTTTACACGAACGATTGTGTTTTTTCTGAGTTTGGTACCCCCACCCCCCTTATATATGGAACACCCCCCACTAGGAGTCCCAACCTCCTTGCACAAAAACAAATTATTATGTATAACTCGGCAATAACGGTTAACAACCTGCGGAAACAGTATGTCTTTAGTGCTCGAACCAGAGATTGGTGTACCATACTCGGACGAAATTCCGTACATGGACCTGCGTGCACGGGCCGAAGCCGCGTGTAATACTGCTTCTATGATGAAAGAGCACGGGCTAGACGTGGAACCTACTAGTGAAGACGAGGAAATTGCGGCTAAAATAATTTTAGCTTACGCTGATGACCCCAGTAAGACTTCTAAAAAGGTTTCGACGAAGCGAGCAGCGGCATTACCACCCGCCGCGTTGATAATGACCCACAATATTCTCACCCAATTCGGACATTCTGTCGTTGAAAGCGCGGTCCAAGTTCGTCATTTGGTCACAAACAAGCTAATTGAAGAGACTGAGAACCCAGACCCCCGTGTTCGTATCCGGGCGTTGGAGCTTTTGGGTAAGATTTCGGACGTTGGGCTGTTTACAGACAAGACCGAAGTCACCATTACCCACAGAACTACTGATGAACTACGTGAAAGCCTGCGTAGTAAGCTGTCAAAGCTGGTAAATTTAGAAGAAGACGTGATAGATGCGGAGTTTGTAGACCCAGAGGCCATAGATATTGATGTAGAATTAGGTATTGAGGACGAGTCTGATGAGTGAGGGGGCGTTAGACTTCTCTGAAGACGATATTCAGCGTCTGTTGGACAATTTAGACAGCTTTTCGCCAGATGAGATAGCTGAAATAGACAAAATGGCGGGGGAATTAGGCAACCGCAAACAAAACAAAGCAGCCTACGACGATTTAATAGACTTCTGTAAGTTAATGATGCCCGAGTTTATTGTAGGCAAGCACCACCGCATACTAGCGGAAATGCTGATGGGTATCGAAAGAGGGGAAAAAGACCGTGTTTGTGTGAATATACCCCCTAGACATGGCAAATCCCAGCTTGTTTCTATTTTCTATCCGGCATGGTATTTGGGTAGAAACCCGAACAAAAAGGTCATGATGGTCTCCCACACCACTGATTTAGCTGTGGACTTTGGGCGTAAAGTACGTAACTTAATAGCTACAGATACGTACAGAGCAGTATTCCCCACTGTAAAGTTGGCACAGGATAGTAAGTCAGCAGGTAGATGGAACACTAACGTCGGGGGAGAATACTATGCTTGTGGAATTGGCTCTGCTCTTGCTGGTCGCGGCGCAGATTTATTGCTCGTTGATGATCCACATTCTGAACAAGACGTAATAAACGGGAACTTCGAGGTGTTTGCTAGAGCATACGAATGGTTTACGTTTGGTGCTCGTACTCGTCTGATGCCCGGAGGTAGCGTAGCTATCATCCAAACTAGATGGCACATGGATGATCTGACTGGGCGTGTTACAAACGACATGGCAAAGAACAACCGCTCTGATCAATATGAAGTAGTAGAGTTTCCCGCTATACTAGAAGTAAAAAATAAAAAAACTAATCGCTATGTGGAAAAACCACTATGGCCTGAGTTCTTTGATTTGGAGGCGTTGTTACGCACCAAGGCATCAATGCCTACGTTCCAATGGAACGCGCAGTACCAACAGAATCCTACGTCTGAAGAAGCGTCGATAGTTAAGCGAGACTGGTGGAATCTGTGGGAACAAGATAGCCCCCCTTCTTCTGAATACCTTATAATGTCTTTGGACGCCGCAGCAGAAACACACAACCGTGCTGACTATACAGCACTCACTACTTGGGGCGTTTTCTTCAACGAGGATACAAATGCGTACAATATTATATTGTTAAACAGTATAAAGAAGCGTATGGAGTTTCCTGAGTTAAAAACACTAGCAATGGAAGAGTACGCTGAATGGGAACCTGACGCGTTTATTGTGGAGAAGAAAAGTGCAGGTACCGCGTTGTATCAAGAGATGCGACGAATGGGACTGCCTGTATCAGAGTATACTCCGCATAGAGGATCAGGTGATAAGTTAGCGCGACTTAACTCCGTTGCAGATATTGTGGCATCGGGCATTTGCTGGGTACCCCCTACTAGATGGGCGGAAGAAGTGGTAGAAGAGATTGCTGGATTCCCCTTTACGAGTCATGATGACTTAGTGGACTCAACGGTGATGGCGCTTATGCGATTTAGACAGGGCGGATTTATTCGACTACCTACTGACGAGCCAGAAGAGCAACAATACTTCCGTCAACGTCGTGGTGGGTTTTACTAAGAGGCTAGATTATGGCGATAGAAAAAGGGCTATACTCAGCCCCAGAGGGTTTGGATAAGGAATTAGAAGGTGTCGAAGAGATGGACACTTCTGCGTTAGAGATAGAGATTGTCGATCCTGAGATGGTTACGCTGTCTGATGGGGGTGTCGAGATCACATTAATCCCTGACATGGATGAGACTGACCTCGTGGGGTTTGATGGTAACTTGGCAGAGATGCTGGAAGATGGCGACTTACAAGAATTATCTAGTGACTTGTTAGGGCTTGTAGAAGCTGACATCGAAAGCCGAAAAGAGTGGGCGGATACGTTTGTTAAAGGGCTAGATACCCTAGGACTTAAATACGAAGAGCGTACAGACCCATGGGATGGTGCTTGTGGAGTGTACTCTACAGTTCTAGCAGAAGCAGCTATCCGGTTTCAAGCAGAAACAATGAGCGAGACTTTCCCCGCCGCTGGACCTGTCAAGGTTAAAATTCTTGGGGATGAAACACAAGAAAAAATTGAAGCCGCCGAACGCGTAAAGGCTGACATGAACTATGAGCTTACTGAGCGCATGGTGGAGTACAGACCCGAACACGAGCGTATGCTGTATAGCCTAGGGCTTGCAGGGTCGGCGTTTAAGAAGGTTTACTTCGATCCTAACCTAGGGCGTCAGGTGGCGGTCTATATCCCAGCAGAAGATGTTATCGTGCCTTACGGCGCGTCTACGATTGAGCAAGCTGAACGTGTCTCGCATATCATGCGCAAGACCAAGAACGAACTAAAAAAATTGCAGGCAGGGAGTTTCTACCGTGATGTAGAACTAGGAGACCCACAGCCGTTCCATACAGACATCGAAGAGAAGAAAGCCGAAGATGATGGCTTCTCTATTTCTGACGATAGTCGTTTTGCTATTTATGAAATACACGCAGATTTAATTATTGATGGTATTGATGAAGACGAAAACGAGATAGCAAAACCTTACGTCGTTACGATTGAACGTGGTACTGGAGAAGTCCTTGCTATACGGCGTAATTGGAATGAAGACGACGAGCTAATGCTCAAGCGGCAGCACTTCGTACATTACGTATATGTGCCGGGATTTGGCTTTTATGGCCTTGGCCTTATTCATATTATTGGTGGATATGCTAAGGCTGGGACTTCCTTGATACGTCAGCTAGTTGATGCTGGTACTCTGTCGAATCTCCCCGGCGGATTAAAGTCCCGAGGGCTGCGTATCAAGGGAGATGATACTCCCATTGAACCGGGGGAATGGAAAGATGTTGACGTACCGTCAGGTAGTATCCGTGACAATATTATGCCCCTTCCTTACAAGGAGCCAAGCCAAACTCTCTTAGCTTTGTTGAACCAGATTACGACTGAAGGTCGTAGATTGGGTGCTATTTCTGACATGAATATCTCTGATATGTCAGCTAATGCTCCTGTTGGAACTACACTGGCGTTATTGGAGAGAACTCTCAAGCCAATGGCGGCAGTACAAGCGCGGGTTCACTACACTATGAAGCAGGAGTTTAAACTCCTTAAAGCTATCATGGCAGAACACGCGCCCGAAGAGTACGGGTATCAGCCCCTACGAGGCGAAATAAGCGCACGGCAGCTAGACTATATGATGGTGGATGTAATCCCTGTCAGTGACCCTAACAGCTCCACAATGGCTCAACGAGTCGTACAGTATCAAGCTGTGCTACAGATGGCTCAGCAAGCGCCTCAGATATATGACCTACCACAACTACATCGACAGATGATTGAGGTGTTAGGTGTGAAGAACGCAGACAAACTTGTTCCTATAAGAGAAGACTCCAAGCCCGCCGATCCAGTCAGCGAGAACATGGATGCTCTGGTTGGCAAGCCGATACGGGCGTTTATCTACCAAGATCAGAAAGCGCATATTGCAACGCACACGTCGTTTATGCAGGACCCACAGGTTGCTCAGATGATTGGTCAAAACCCACAAGCTCAACAGATTATGGCATCGCTACAAGCGCATATCGCAGAGCATCTTGGGTTCCAGTATCGCCAGCAGATCGAAGAAAAACTTGGTGTGTCACTACCGCCTCCGGGGGGACAACTGCCAGAACAGATCGAAGTGGATTTGTCACGTCTGGTAGCCGAAGCGGGCGCTCAAGTTATGCAGGGGCATCAGCAAGAAGCTGCGCAGAAACAAGCGGAACAACAACAGCAAGACCCTGTCTTCCAGCAGAAACAGGCCGAGCTACAACTCAAGGGACAAGAAGTCCAACGCAAGGCAGCAAAAGATCAGCAAGAAGCGCAGATCAAACAAGCAGACTTGCAGCGTAGGGCGCAGAAAGATCAAGTTGATGCCTTGATTGGCGCTGAAAAGTTAAAGCTGGATCAACAAGAACTACAACTAGACGCCCAGAAAGAGGGTGTTCGCGTGGCGGCAAGTCGTCGCCAAGGAAATAACAAGCTCGATTTGGAGCTTGCGAAGATGATGGCTGACGAGCCTAAACGAGGTAAATAATGGCTAAAACCGTCTTTGACGTGCTTAAACAAAAACTCGACGAAGATATTTCGTCTGCAACTCAATTTCTTTCTGGGGGGTCTGCTAAAGACTTCGCGGGCTATAAAGAAATTGTTGGCTTAATTCGGGGTCTTGAAGCCAGCAAGCAGCACATTGAGGACCTCTCGCGTAACTATATGGAAGAAGAAGATGACTAATACTCAGACTATTGAAGTACCTGATGCGCCAAAAGAAAAAATGGGGGCGGAAACAAACCTAGATATTCTCCCCACCCCTACCAGACGCGAACCTAGTGATGAGGAATGGGAAGCACAAATGCCCAAGCCTTCTGGCTATCGTTTGTTAATAGCTTTACCTGATGTCGAAGAATATTATCACGACAGTGCCCTCCTTAAAACAACTACCCAGATGCACAAAGAGTACATCATGTCGATTATGGGTATTGTTATAGACATGGGTGCAGATGCCTATTCAGACAAAGATCGTTTTCCCGAAGGCCCTTGGTGTAAAGAGGGTGACTATGTGATGTTCCGTATGAACACAGGCACACGGTTTAAGGTTAACGGAAAAGAATTTAGATTGATGAACGATGATTCTGTGGAAGCTGTAATTCCCGATCCTCGTGGCGTCATGGCTGTATAGGAGATAACTCATGCCTTTTCAAAAAGTAGAATACGAGTTTCCTGAGGAGGAAACAAAAGAAAAACAAGACATCAAAGTGGAGGGTTCCAGTGCTATCGAAGTGGACATTGGAGGTAAGAAAGCTAAGGCCGCTGCTAAGAAATCTGAGCCTGTCGTTGAAAATGAAGTGGATACTGATGACGAGGAATATGAGGTTGAAGTGGTTGATGATACGCCCAAGGCTGATCGCAACCGTAAACCCTCTGATCCCCCAGAAGACATTACTGATGACGAGTTGGAAGACTATTCAGAGAAAGTGCGTAAACGGATACAGCATTTTAGCAAGGGCTATCACGACGAACGTCGCGCTAAAGAAGTGGCTTTTCGTGAACGTGAAGAGCTAGAAAGACTATCTCAACAACTTGTGGAAGAGAATAAAAAACTCAAATCCAACGTAAACAAGAACCAAACAGCCTTACTTGAGCAAGCTAAGCGCAGTGCAGTAACAGACTTAGAATCTGCTAAAAAGCAGTATAAGGAGGCGTATGAAGCTGGGGACTCAGATGGGGTCTTAAATGCGCAAGAAAGCCTAACAAATGCCAAGATTAAGGCTGAGAGGCTAAATAATTTCAAGTTACCAGCTTTACAAGAAGATGAAACTAATGTAAAAACGGCAACTGAAACCACCCCACCGCCAGTGGAGGTTGATAAACGGGCACAAGCGTGGCAAGACGCGAACGGCTGGTTCAACCAAGACGTAGAGATGACAAGTTACGCGCTGGGGTTGCATAATAAACTTGTCAACGAGGAGGGTATAAATCCTCGGAGCGATGAGTACTACGAGAGAATTGATTCTCGTATGCGGCAGTTATTCCCCGAGAATTTCGAGGGGGAGGAAGTAGAAAAGCCGAAGAAGCGATCAAATGTGGTTGCACCCGCTACGCGGAGCACTTCGCCTAGGAAGATTAGGCTAACGCAAACACAGTACCAGCTTTCTAAACGCTTAGGACTTACTCCCGAACAATACGCCAAACAGGTTGCACTAGATATGAGGAAACAATAATGGCTACGAACAGAATTGACCGTGAGTTAGAAACGCAAGAAAAAACGACCCATAAAAAGGCTTGGACGCGCCCCGAGGTGTTACCATCTCCAAATCCCGAGCCGGGTTATGTATTTCATTGGGTTCGTATCAGCACGCAAGGGAAAATAGATGCCACGAATGTATCCTCAAAATTAAGAGAAGGTTGGGAGCCTTGTAAAGCACAAGATCACCCCGAAATTACGATGGTAACTGTAGAGAATGAACGCTTTGCAGAGAACGTAGTAATTGGTGGTTTAATGTTATGTAAAGCTCCATCAGAGTTAGTTGAAGAACGGTCTAGTCACTACCAACAACAGACAGACGATCAGATGAACTCTGTAGACAATAGTCTCATGAAAGAGAACGATCCTCGTATGCCTCTGTTTAACCACAGACAAACGAAGGTTACTTTTGGAAACGGAAATTAAATTAAAATAGGATAGGATATTAACATGGCAACTTCTGCTATTCCTTATGGGCTGCGTCCCATAAACCGTATTGATGGTATGCCTTATGCTGGTGCGGTTCAATCGCTATTGATTGACCCTGCTGGAGAAGGTACTAACATTTTCTACGGTCAAGTCGTTATTATAGGTGCTGATGGCTATCTTGCTATCTCTACCGCTACTGGCGCAGACATCACTACTAATAACCTTGGTGGTTCCGCTGTGGGTGCTATTGGTGTTTTTGTTGGTTGTGAGTATATAAATACTCAGGGTCAATTCACTAACGATCAATATTACCCATCTGGCACTACTGGTGTTGTTACTGCTAAGGTCATTACTGACCCCGATGTAGTATTTCAAGCACAATTAGATGGTTCAGGTGCTCAAACAGTTTTAGGCAATAATACGTTTTTTGCTGCTGTGCAAAGCACGTCAACTGGATCAACAACGACTGGTAACTCTACTAGTGCGTTAGACGCGACTGTTCAAACAGCAGCAGCGGCTTTTCGTATTATTGGGTTTGCTTCTGGAGCTGACTCTACTATAGGCGATGCTTTTACAGATGTACTAGTTAAGTTTAACCCCAGCGCACATTCGTATACGAATAACGTTGGACTATAAGGAGTAGTATAACATGGCTATTTCACGCGCCCAGCTCCTTAAAGAGCTACTTCCCGGCCTAAACGCACTGTTTGGATTGGAATACGCAAAGTACGGCGAAGAGCACGCCCAAATTTTTGAAACAGAATCTTCAGATCGCTCGTTTGAGGAAGAAACTAAGCTATCCGGTTTCCAAGCTGCGCCTGTTAAGAACGAAGGCTCAGCCATCGAGTATGACAATGCTCAGGAAGCATGGAGTGCACGTTACGTTCACGAGACGATTGCGATGGGTTTCTCAATTACTGAGGAAGCTATTGAAGATAACTTGTATGACTCACTGTCTGCTCGTTATACGAAAGCATTGGCTCGTGCCATGGCGTACACTAAGCAAGTTAAAGCTGCGTCTATTTTGAATAATGGATTTGCTGCTGGCACCACTTACGGTGACGGACTGCCATTGCTCTCAACAGCGCATCCACTTGTTTCTGGTGGCACCAACTCGAATCGCCCAACTGTTGCGGCTGACCTTAACGAGACTTCTCTTGAAGCCGCCGTTATTGGTATTGCTGCTTGGACAGATGAGCGAGGATTGTTGATCGCTGCTCAGCCACGGAAGCTCATCATTCCACCAGCGTTGCAATTCGTTGCAACTCGTCTGTTGGACACTGATGGTCGTGTAGGTACTGCGGATAACGATATTAACGCTCTTCGCAACAACGGTTCTGTCCCTGAAGGATATTCCGTTAACCACTACCTCACAGACACCAATGCTTGGTTCTTGATGACTGATGTGCCGAACGGCCTGAAGCACTTTGTTCGTACCCCAATGTCTACATCTATGGATGCAGATTTTGACACGGGCAATTCGCGCTACAAGGCTCGTGAGCGTTATTCCTTCGGGGTTTCTGACCCGCTAGGAATTTACGGATCACCCGGTGCGTAATTAGTGTGGGGGGCAACTATTGCCCCCCATTACTTTTTGTGTTATAAGATACCAATCCCTGACAGTTACATCCCGTAACTGACTAACCCAAGACAGGAGATTAACATGGGTACTACTACTTTTTCTGGTCCTATTCGGGCTGGCAACATCCGTAACACTACCGGCACAACAGTAGGTTCAGACGTAGCAAACGTCGGATACGTTGTAATGTCTCAGCAGTACGTAGCTGACTTGTCTGGTGGCGCATTAGCCGCTGTAACCACTAATATCGTTATCCCCGCAAACTCTAAGATAGTTAACATCCTAGTTGACCTAGAAGTGGCAGCTAATGCTACTACCAATATCAGTGTTGGACAGGTAGGTGGTGGTGCAGCTACGTTCCTTAATGCTTTAGCTTCTGGCACTACTGTTGGGCTAAAGACTGTTACTACCCAAGGTGGTGGAACGCTAGCGTGGAAAGATACTGGTTCTTCTGACTTACGTCTCAATGTAACTGCCTCCGTAGCTACTACTGCGGGTAGCGCAGTAATTACTGTATTGTACGCACAGGCGTTTAATACTGCACTTCAACCGTAATAGAGAGGTGATAACATGGCTGCTAATTTAGTACGCGCATTTAACTTCTCGCAGGGTGACACTGCTGCTCTTGTTGGTCCAAACCGCTCCCGTATATTGGGTGTGTTGGTCAATGCCGCCGCCGCGTGTACGTTTCAATTGCGTAACGGTACCGCTGCTGGGGATATACTTTTGGACCTTACATTACCTGTAGGCTGGAACGAGGTTTATATACCCGCAGACGGTATATTGGCTAGTGACGGCTGTTTTGTTGCCGCACTTACTGGTTCTAGTAACGAAATAACTCTGATATTAGAGTAGGTTATGCGTTCTTACTATAGAAGCGGAGGCTCGGTTAAAAAGTCTGCCGCTTGGACTCGTAAGGAAGGTAAGAGTGAGTCTGGTGGGCTTAATAAAAAGGGTGTTGCTAGTTACCGTAAGGCTAATCCCGGCAGTAAGTTAAAGACTGCCGTTACTACGAAACCTAGCAAACTCAAAAAAGGCTCCAAGGCTGCGAACCGACGTAAGTCTTTTTGCGCTCGCATGAAGGGTATGAAGAAACGTAATACAAGCTCTAAGACGGCTAACGATCCAAATAGCCGTATTAATAAGAGTTTGCGGAAGTGGAATTGCTGATGCCCGCTAAATCGAAGAAACAACAGAAGTTTATGGCAGCAGTAGCAAATAATCCCAAGTTCGCTAAGAAAGTTGGGGTACCTCAAGATATAGGAAAAGAGTTTATGAAAAAGAGCACTAAGAAAATGATGGGTGGCGGTATGACTGTTCCCGCTGGTGGGATGGGCGCTATGGGTGGAGCACCTATGTCTGAAGAAGAAAGGCGTAAACGCGCTATGATGGCTAAAATGGCTGCTGCCAGTGCCGCTCCTGCTCCCGCTGCTCCAAGCATGGGTATGAAAAAAGGCGGTCTGGCTAAACCATACAAAAAAGGCGGTAAAGCTCGCGGTTGCGGTCTGGCTAAGCAAGGTGTCCGTAAAGCCAAAATGGTAACAATGAAGGGCGCGTGAGATACTTACGTGCTTTAAAGGTAAGTAACCATGGCTACATCAGGCACTACAACATTTAACATGGACTTCACGGAGATCGCTGAAGAAGCGTGGGAACGTGCAGGACGCGAACTACGTTCTGGGTATGACCTTCGTACTGCTCGTCGGTCTATGAACTTGATGACTATCGAGTGGCAGAACCGTGGCATTAATATGTGGACAATAGAGCAAGGCTCTCTTGACCTCGCACAAGGGCAGTCAACGTACGCTTTACCCGATGATACTATTGACTTGATGGAACATCAAATACGTACAGATGCGGGTAGCACCTCGTTACAGTCCGACCTTACTATAAGTCGTATTAGTGTGAGCACTTACGCGTCTATCCCTAACAAGTTAACACAGGGTAGGCCAGTACAGCTTTTCATCCATAGGAATAGCGGGCAAACTTATCCTTTAGGAATCACACTAGCAGCTACTGTGTCTAGTACAGATACTACAGTTACTTTAAGTGGAGTTTCTGATCTACCACCCGCAGGTTTTGTAAAGATTGAAGATGAAATAATAAACTACGGTAGTATTGACGGTAACGTTTTACAAAACTGTTTTAGAGGACAGCAAGGTACAACAGCCGTTGCACATACAGTGGGTGGCGCTGCTATTACCGTGTATTGGGAACAAGTCCCTGCGGTTACTGTATGGCCTATTCCTGATGGTACGCAAAGCTATCAACTTGTATATTGGCGTATGCGTCGTATTGAAGACGCTGGTAATGGCGTACAGACCGCAGATATGAACTTTAGGTTCTTCCCTTGCTTGGTTGCAGGGCTAGCTTATTATATTGCTATGAAAGACCCACAGCTTATAGAGCGAGTGGGAATGCTAAAACAAATTTACGACGAACAATTTGCCCTAGCTGCGCAGGAGGATCGTGAAAAAACCTCCGCACGTTTTGTGCCTAAAATAGGTAGAATATAATATGGGGGATAGGTTTGCATCTGCTAAGAAAGCCATCGCTCTATGCGATGTTTGTGGGTTTGAATATAAACTTAAAGAGCTGCGCAACCTTATTACTAAAGGGCGGGACACAGACATTAAAGCCTGTCCCGAGTGTTGGAACCCAGATCAGCCGCAGAATAAATTAGGAGAATATCCTGTAAATGATCCGCAGGCTATACGAGACCCTAGAATAGATACAAGTATTGGAGAAGCTGGGCCATATAGCAGTAGAGACATCCAGTGGGGATGGAACCCTGTTGGTGGAGGAAGTGATCCATACGGATTAACTCCTAACACGTTACTTGGTACTACCTATTTGGGCCAAGTTACGATAAACATTACGTAGGAGTAGTAAAATGAACGTTTTTGGAATGAAAAAAGTCAAGGTTATAGAGAATAAAGGTGTGCAACCTTGTGAAGAGGCCCCTAAGCCCGATATGAAAGGCGTTAAAACCACAGGCATTAAAATGCGTGGTACAGGCGCAGCTACAAAAGGAACTATGGCTCGTGGGCCAATGGGGTAAGTTATGAACTATAGCGAGTTAAAAACAAATATTGAGAACATCACTGAGAACTCTTTCACTGATGCACAACTCGCTATGTTCACTGAACAAGCTGAACAGAAGATATATAACACTGTTCAAATTCCCGCATTACGCAGGAATGTGACTGGTACACTAAGTTCGGGTAATAAGTACCTCGGTGCTCCAGCAGATTTTCTCTATACATACAGCCTTGCGGTTGTAGATGGTAGCGGGGAGTATCATTTTCTGTTGAACAAAGATGTAAATTTTGTTAGGGAAGCATACCCTACGCCTACAGCGACAGGGTTGCCAAAGCATTATGCGTACTTTGACGACGACTCAATCATCCTCGGACCTACCCCTGACAGCGCTTACACAATGGAACTGCATTATGGGTATTACCCTGAGTCTATTGTTACAGCGGGTACTACATGGTTAGGTAATGAGTTTGATTCAGCGCTACTTAACGGGGCATTGATTGAGGCAATACGCTTTATGAAAGGCGAGCCTGATCTAGTGCAGTTTTATGAGCGTTTATACGTTCAATCGCTAAAACTGCTTAAAACTTTGGGGGATGGTAAACTTCGTGAAGATACATATCGCTCTGGGCAGTTTAGAATGAAAGTAGAATAGGAGATAAAAAATGGCGATTTCACAAGCGATGGTAACTTCCTTCAAGAAAGCACTTCTTGATGGAGAGATGGATTTTAGTTCCAATACATCTCAAGCGTTTAAAATAGCACTCTATACCAGTAGTGCTTCGTTAGGTGCGGCTACCACCGCGTATGCAACAACTAACGAAATATCAGGAACAAACTATACTGCGGGCGGTAACACGTTAACTGTTGTAGCCCCCGCAACGTCTGGTACTACCGCATTCCTAGATTTTGCAGATACTACGTGGTCTACAGCAACAATTACGGCACGTGGGGCACTTATTTATAAGTCTGGTGGCGGCGATCCTGCGGTTGCGGTACTTGATTTTGGGGCTGATAAGACAGCAACAGCGGGTGATTTTACTATCCAATTCCCCACCGCAGACGCTAGTAACGCTATAATTAGGCTTGCGTAGGGTGACTGAATGCCATCATCAACATCATATGTAGGATGGGGTTCTACCGCATGGGGCCAAGGCTCTTGGGGTACGGACCTAATTATTGTAAGTGTTGATGGGGTTCAAGCTACAGCTAATCTTGGTACTGCTAGTGTAGCGGCAGATGCAAACGTCGCGGTAACTGGAGTTGTCGGGACACCCGCTCTTGGTACTGTAACAATTAGCGGAGCTGCTATAGTTCAACCTTCGGGGTTACAAGCCACAACAGGGCTTGGGACAATTGTAGTTTCCGCCGCTGCTAATGTAGCAGTGACTGGAGTAATAACAACAGGTGCACTTGGTAGTGTAACTATAAGTGCACCTGTTGTTATTAATGTAACAGGAGTCCACGGACAAGCAGAACTAGGTAATGTAATCGTTGCGAGTAGCTTAGATGTAGCGGTAACGGGTGTAAATGCAGCAGGCGCAGTAGGTACAGTATTTATCTGGGGGGACATTAATGATAGTCAAAACCCCAATTGGCAAAATATTGCTGGCGCACAGGCACCAACTTGGGGAGACATTAATGATAGCCAAAACCCCATTTGGCAAAATATTGCTGGTGCACAAGCACCAACTTGGGGTAATGTTTCCACAGGACAGACTCCTAATTGGCAAGATATAGCCGCGTGAGGATTAAAAGATGACAACACAGTACACTTCGGTACTTAAATTAGCCCTTCCTGTCCAAGGGGAACTCAGTGGTACATGGGGTGATGTTGTAAACAACAATATTACTTCAATGATTGAGCAAGCAATTGTTGGGCGCACGGTCCTTAACACGTGGTCAAGCAATTCCCATACGCTAACTACTGCTGATGGTACAACCTCTGAATCGCGTTGTGCGATGCTAGAGTTCACTGATACAGGATCAAATCTTACTGGGGCAGCGACTATCGTATGCCCCACAGCAGCCAAAATTTATATTGCTAAGAATGCTTCAGGGCAAGCTGCTACGCTTAAAACAGCTAGTGGTTCGGGGATAGCTGTCCCCAATGGCAAAACAATGTTCCTTTTCTGTGACGGTACTAACGTCTTAGAAGGCGTTACAAACGTAGCATCGCTATCAGTTGGTGGGTACACAGTTTCTCTTGCGGGGACTTTGACTACCGCAGCGGCGTTTACAACGGCTGGAGCTAACGCACTCACACTAACAACTACAGGTGCAACTAACGTAACTTTACCTACGACAGGGACGTTATCTACTCTTGCGGGTACAGAAACGCTAACTAATAAGACGTTAACTAGCCCAACAATTACAGCTCCTACGATTACTGGTTCTATTACAGCTACTGACATTACGATTTCTGGCAATACCACGATTGGTAATGCTGCGGCGGATACATTGACTGTTAATAGTACCGTCACGTCAAATCTTATATTTTCTGATGCTACCTACGATATAGGCGCAACGGGTGCTACACGCCCACGTAATATCTTCTTATCAGGTAATGCTACAGTTGGGGGGAATATTACCCTAGCTGGTGGGATTGATGTTACAGGCGCTTTTGGTGTCGATGGTAACTTTGATGTAAATACTAATAAATTTAACGTCACCGCAGCAACAGGTAATACAACTATTGCAGGTACATTAGGTGTTACTGGAGTTCTAACTGGCGCTTCCTTAGACATCTCAGGCGACATAGACGTAGACGGCACAGCTAATTTAGACATCGTAGACATCGACGGTGCTGTGGACATGGCAAGCACTCTAGCTGTTGCGGGAGTTCTAACTGGCGCTTCCTTAGACATCTCAGGCGACATAGACGTAGACGGCACGGCTAATTTAGACGTTGTAGACATTGACGGTGCTGTGGACATGGCAAGCACTCTAGCTGTTGCGGGAGTC
>Ga0209403_10003282_pt1 | contig 18409 bp, 17 predicted proteins | sample ArcticOcean_MG_C_8_FD_187440 | JGI IMG/M metagenome (GOLD analysis project Ga0209403, IMG submission 187440) | Marine microbial communities from western Arctic Ocean - ArcticOcean_MG_CB11_86 (SPAdes) (version 2) | ecosystem: Environmental > Aquatic > Marine > Oceanic | place: Arctic Ocean... | reverse complement strand
AGGGTGATGTGGTCCTGAATGTCCGGCCGGCCGACAGCGCCCAAGAATATCGCATCGTAGGCCCGCAACTGATCGACCCCGTCATCCGGCATCATCTGACCGTGATCGTCGTAGTAGGCGGAGCTCCATGGCATCTCATCAAAGGTCCAATCGATGCCGAATTTTGACCCTGCAGCCTTCAGGACTTTTAGCGCCTCTTCAACAACTTCGATGCCGATTCCATCACCCCTGATTACTGCGATCTTGTGCTTGCTCATATTTCCGCCCGTCCTGTTAATCCCAAAGAATTGGTTATTTTATTGTTACTCGGGTCAGCCGTTCTAACTTATCCGTCTGAGTGCGTTTCAATCGGAACTATTGCCGCCGCAATATCGTGATCTGAAAGGCCGGTGTCCCGACCTTCGTACAGGATCTCGGCTGCTGCGGTCCCGGTCGGCAAAGACAGCTTCATCTCGTCAGCCATCGTCATGATGATGCCGATGTCTTTGATCAAATTGCGCATCGGCGCGCCGGAGTTTTCAAAGTTTCGGGCCGCTGTTATCGGACCAGATCGCCCGACCATGGTGCTGCCACCAAAGCTCTTCTGGAGCAGATCGGTCGCCCTCAAGATATCGACACCAGCGCTGTTCGCAAGGTTGAACGCCTCCGCGGCGGCGACCGTGTGAATGCATGTCAGGAGCTGGTTGATCAATTTCATCGCCGTCCCGGCTCCGCTGTCACCGAACCGGACGACGTTGGTCCCCATCTTCTCAAACTCGGGAAGCGCACTATTAAATGTAGCCTCATCCCCACCAACCATGATCGATAAAGTCCCGTCGGTAGCCCCGACCGGCCCACCGGAGATAGGCGCATCCAGGAATTTTGCGCCAACGCGAATGGCACGATCGGCGGCTTTCTTTGAGAGGCCAACACTCACCGTACTATGATCAGTGACAATGGTTCCCGGCTTGATGTTTGCAAACACACCGTCATCGCCCATGAGGATCTGCTCACAGGTCTCCTCATTCGGGAGACACACGAAAATCCTGTCGCATTGAGACGCCAGTTGCTCCACGCTGGTGGCTGCTTCCGCCCCCATGTCCTCCAATTCACGCACAACCTGCTGACTCCGGTTATGGACCATGAGCCTCGTCCCAGCGTTCAGCAAGTTCACCGCCATTGGTCGCCCCATGCTGCCGAGTCCAATAAACCCGACCTTTATCGCTGTCATAACTGACGTGAACCCTTCTGATGGAAAATGTGGCGATTCTGAACGTAGTCCCTGTATTGACCACGTCGGGTGGCTGCAATCGGCCCGATTGAAGCGGGAGCGATTATATACTCCGGGAAGGCATGCCCTGAACTCAGCGAAGTCAGTTATCCGTCTGTACAGATCGCGTGCCCGGCAACAGTTTCTATGACGTTACAAATAGGGAGGCCACGAATGGCGATTCTGCGTCAGGCAGATATGATCACATCTGAGTCCACGTCCGCCATAGTCGGACGGCGTATCGGTGGGCCTAACTCCGGCGCTACGCAAATGACGGCCGGGCTGAATACGCTGCCTCCGGGGTCGATCATCACCTACCACTCCCACCCGGACGCCGAGATCATGCACTACGTGATTGAAGGAGATGTCGAGTGCGTATTGGACGGACACCGGATCACTCTTCACGCAGGCGATGGTGCACTCGCCCCGGTCAACGTGAAGCATTCGTTTGAGAACCGCAGCGGAGCACTGGCGAAGTTCATCACCGCTGGGACCACGATCGGAGCAACCCGGGAGGACCACAAGCTCGATCTCCCCAGCCACGGTCCGCTCCCGAAATATGTGGTGTTTGCCGAGGACGTTGTCCCATCCCATCCCTGGCCAGGAACTGAGCGATTTGATGTTATGGGCGCCAGTTTTGGCTCGTCCACCATTCTGCTGAGTAAGGGCGTTATCGCGCCAGGCTCTCTTGGTCCTCCACATTTTCATCCAGAGACCGAGGAGTTCATGTACTGCCTGGAAGGCGAACTTATGGCGATGTACAACGGTGAAGAGTTCCCGCTTCACGCCGGAGATATGCTTCTGGCCGAGCCCGGCGCGCAGCACGCAATATTCAACGCCTCGACTGAAATGGCGACCTTGATCGCAATTCACCCGACGACTGCACCGGTCCGGGAGTTGATCGACTGGACGCCGTCAAAACCCCTTCCAACGATATCTAGCAACTAGTAGTCCTTAGAACTCTGGAGCATCCCCGCACATGACGATCCTTCGCCTCAAAGACCAGAAAGTTACCTCGCCGTATCCCGGTGTCAGTCAGCGAAATCCCGCGGGTGTAGAAACCGGCGCCACTCAGATACGTGTTTTTGACGCCCTGATACAGCCTGGAGCGTCGATTCCATACCACGCACATGGCAACACTGAGGCGACCTACTTTGTACTTGATGGCGATATCGCGGCAATAGTGGACGATCACCGGGTGGAACTGCATTCAGGAGACCTCGTGATGGCCCCTCCGGGAACCGGCCACGGTTTCACGAACAGCGGTAAGCGGGAAGTGCGCGTCGTGACGATGTTCCCGCACACCGACCCGGATGTGTCTCATTTTGACCCGGGAGAGCCGGCCGGCGGTGATCTCCCGCCGTACATCGTACCGAGGGCCAACGTTGAAGCTTGGACGCCCTGGGAGCGATGCACCCGATACGACATGATGAATCATGAGCGGGGCGCACTTTCGACCGCGTTCAGTCAGCTCGATTTCGAGCCCGGTTCTATGGCCCCGCCGCACTTCCACCCGGAAACGGAAGAGGCCATGTACTGCATCGAAGGCGAGTTTATGGCGATGTACAACGGTGAAGAGATTCCGCTTCGGCCGGGAGACATGTTTGTCGCAGAGGCCGGCGTCCGGCACACGGTGTTCAACGCATCCAAGGAGTTGGCGGTACTTCTCCCGCTGCATCCGACCGTTGTGCCGGTGCGTGAACTTGTTGACTGGAGCCCGACGACGCGTATGCCCGCCTAGTGATATTGGGCCTGTCTAACGTTGACGGAGCGGGGGCTCGAAATCGACCTGGTACCGGACATTCCCTTCCAAGAATGACAGCACATTGTCCACGACCATCTTCAGGCTGGATGCCAGAGCTGCGTCCGTCGTACTTGCGGTGTGAGGCGACAACAGCGCGTTGGGCAGCGTCCGCAGCGGACTTTCCAGCGATAACGGCTCGGACTCGAACGTATCAAGCCCGACTCCGGCCAGAGCGCCACCACGTAGTGCCTCTTCGAGCGCCTGCTCGTCGATCATGTCGCCTCGAGAAGTGTTGATCACAAATGCCGAAGGCTTCATCTGCGAGAGTTCGGCCGAACCAATCAGGTGACGAGTTTCTTCGGATCCGCGTAGGTGGATAGAGATCGCATCAGACCGTGTCAGCAACGTCGATAGATCGACGAACTCCAGCTCGGTCGTCTCCGGGTTGTAAAGTTCCGGGTGGAGCGTCCACGTAATCACGTTCATCCCGATACCCCGAGCGATGGCCGCCATCTGCTGCCCGACCCGTCCTGCGCCAAGTATGCCGAGCGTCTTTCCGTGGAGCTGGGTAATCATTCCCCGGGGCCATTCACCTTGGTGGATCCGATAGTCCAACTGTCGAACCCGGTGGGCTATAGCGAGTAGGAGTGCCAGTGCGTGCTCGGCGACCGACTCTGTCGCAATTCCAGGCGTATTGGTTACGGTGATACCAAATCTCTGCGCGCTTTCCAGATCGACGTGCCCGGTGTTCGCCCCCCACAGCGCCAGGTGTTTGAGTCGTCCACATCGTGACAGCACTTCGTAATCAAAGCGTGTCGATGTCCGCACATTCAGAACTGTGTGCGCAGTCGCGATCCGTTCCACGATCTCGTCCGTCCCGGACGGCAGGGTATCGAATAGTTCAAGTTCGATCTCTGGAGACGAGCGCAAACGCACCAGAGCCGGAGTGTCGCTGACCACGGGAGGTGCATCGTCTATGACTACGAGTTTGACCAAAAACGCTACCCGATTTCCTCTACCGATTATTAGCCCGGAAACGCTCCCAAACTGCATCGCATAATGACGGCGTTCGTGTTCTTGAGTGGTAACATACCGCCGCCCTCCGGGCGAGCTTGATGACCCGGCTGCTTCCCGACAATGCGGCGGGATTCATTGTTCTGTACGAACTTGAATTCTTTCAAGTGCCTTTTCGATAGTTTACAGGTGATCCACCAGCGATTCAGAGGTTCAATTGCTCCAAATTTCGGCCTGCGCATGGGCGCTCTCGACATCTCCCAAAGAGTCCTTGGATCGTATAAGTCTGGCCGGCTTTGACACTGTGGACCTGTGGCCCAACTCGTTCGATGAAATCGGTAGTGCCGATGAGATCACAAGCCGAGGACTGAAGCCGGGTTGCTTTGGCCTCCTTGCCGGGGGGATCCCATTGCCGGTCGGACTGTCGCTCGACGACATCACCGGGGCCAACGCGCAACCGATGCTCGATTTTATGTGTGCCAACATCGACCAAGCGGCCGCACTGGGTGCGAAACGTGCGTACATGGTTACGCCTTCGGAGTACCCCGATGACGATTCGTATTTTCTGGACTCCATCCGGGCGCTTGGTGATCACGCGGCCTCGGCGGGCGTGAAGCTCTCCATCGAACCGCACCCGGGTCGATCCATACCAAGTGATGCGGCATGTCTTGCCTTCGTCAAAAAGTCCGAACATGAAAACGTCCATGTCTTGGTCGATTTCGGCCACTGCCTGATCACCAAAGAGAGTCCATCCGAGAGCATCCGGAACGCCGGGGATCGTCTGGGTTACGTCCACATCGACGATAACCACGGCAAGTTGGACGATCACGTGGCGCTTTTTGATGGTGTCCTGAAGGCACCAGTGATCAACGATTTCCTGGAAACGCTAGTTTCCCTGCCGTATGACGGCGGACTTGGCATCGAGTTCAAGCTGACCACACCATCCCCGATGTCGGCGATGGTCCAAGCGCGCGACTTTATCCGAGGTTGGGAGTCTCGCAAGAGCGTGACTGCCTAGCGAAAAGGGTGCATGAGGTGATCGAGATTGAGGACTATTGCCATCTTTCCGTTCACATCATGGACGGCATCAGGGGGACCTTCTTGGTCGCCTCGCGGCTCTCCGAAATGGCCAGCGTACCGAACCATTCCAGCCTGCCATGCATCAAGGTGATACGGTACGAACACTGCCGGGAAGTGGTGACAACTGCACGCTCCTGAGCAAGAAATTTGACAAACATTCCAATTTGACTGCCATATAAAGAAATGTTTATATCAAGGCATCCACAAGCCTTTTATATCCCGGAGATAAATCCTGCCTCGCCATCTGAAATCCGCTGATGACTTCGTAACGATCGGTGAAAATATTCACACCACTCGTATCGTCTTGCTCAACGGACGCCGTGTACGGAAACTTGATAACGGGACCGAGGGCGTGCCGTTCAAGGACGAGAACGGGAACGACCTGTTTCTTTCCATACCGGACCATTTCAAAGAGCAGCAGCCCTACAGCCTGAACCAGGTCAAACACTTCATGATTGCCGTGTGGAAGGGCGTAAATGGCAGTGCCGAGGAACAGGCAATCGGAACCGCTTACGTTCATCGCGAGGTGCGCCGTCAGACACAGGCCGGAGCCTCGTTTCTGGATCTGAATGTCGACGAGGTGAGCCCATATATCGAGATCCAGAACGAGTCGATGGAGTGGTTGGTCAGGACCGTTGAGGCGGTTTCCACCATCCCTTCAAGCATCGACTCGTCGAATCCCGAGATCATCAAGACCGGTCTGGCGGCCTACACAGGAGTCGCCGGCCGGCCGATGATCAACTCGGTCGCTCTCGAGCGCCTCGACACGATCAAACTTGTGACAGATAACAATGCACATGTGATCGTCACGGCCGCCGGAGAGTCCCGGATGCCGGACAACGCCAAAGAGCGGGTGGAGAACATCGACCAGGTGATGGTGCACATACAGGATGCCGGCATCCCACTGGGCGACGTATATATCGATTGCCTAGCCTTTCCAATCGGTGTCGCTCCTCAGTACGGGAACGACTACTTGAACGCCGTCGCTGCGATAAGGAAGCAGTACGATCCTGAAGTCCACATCACGGGCGGTGTCAGTAACGTGTCTTTCGGGCTTCCCAAACGGAGGCTCATCAACGACGTCTTTCTTCATCTAGCAATTGAAAGCGGACTAGATAGCGGGATCACCGACCCGATCCCTGCCTCCATCCAGAAGGTGCTGGATTTGGACCTTGATTCAGAACCGGTGAAGCTCGCTATGGACATGCTTAAAGGCAACGATGACTACTGCATGAACTTCATTCAGGCGTTTCGCGACGGTCGCCTAGACTAAGCATTTAGAAACTCACCCAGTTGGAGGAACTTTATTGGCGCTCGTACGCCTCATGTACTGGAAAGAAATCCCCGTCACGGTCCAGGCCAGTGACGGAAAAGAGACCATTTCACATCCACTCGACGCACGGTTCCAGGAAGCCGCCGACGCTATCGCCATGTTTGACGGTAGCGCCGGTACCGACGCGTACCTGATGTCATGGGAGCTTAAGGATTATGGCGAAGTGGATGCCCCAGCCAAGGAAGCCGCCGCCGCCATCGCTCAGCGATTCAATGACGGTTTTCCGGACGATTTCGTGGCCCGGATCCGGGATCTTGCAAACGCCGGTGAACGAGACACATCGCCAGGCGCAATAGACAAATGGATCAAGGGGTAATCGTTGTTGAATGAAGCGCCGACTCGACCCGGACCGAAGTAAACTTCGTATAGCTATAGACGCGCTGACCATGTACCCGAACTCGCTCGGACGACGCCAGCAGCATATTGGACCCCAATGACTTCAACATCTGTCCCGACACTTCTCGAACGCCTCGAACGGGGCGACACGATCATCTCTGATGGCGCCACAGGCTCATATCTCCAGGAACATGGGCTGGAACCGGGCGGTTGCCCTGAAGAGTTCAACGTAAGTCACCCGGACACCATCAAAGAGATGGCAAAGCGTTACTTCGACGCCGGCTCGGAGATGGTCCTTACCAACTCGTTCGGTGGAACGAAGTTCATGACCAAAAAGTACGGCTATGAAAACAAGGTGTCTGAGTTCAACCGTCTGGCGGCGGAACACGCACGATCGGTCGCCCCTCGCGGCGGCTTCGTGATCGGTTCTGTGGGCCCGACGGGAGAGTTCCTTGAGCCGCTGGGACCTGTGTCGGAAACGGAGATGTACGACGCCTTTACCGAGCAAATTATGGCGCTCGCTGAGGGCGGTGCCGACGGCGTCGTTATAGAAACCATGACCGCTATAGAAGAAGCCACACTGGCTGTCAAAGCCGCCAAGGAAAACACCGACCTCGTCGTGATGTCCACGATGGTGTACGACCCAGGACCCCGCGGGTTCTTCACGATGATGGGGATCACACCGGAAGTTGGCGTAAAAAAACTGCGTGAGGCCGGGGCGGACGTGGTGGGTACTAACTGCGGCAACGGCATCGAGCGGATGATTGAAATCGCGAAGTTAATGCGCGCCGTGGATGACGGTTTTATGCTCGTGCACTCAAACGCAGGTATTCCTGCGATCATCAATATGGAGATCGTCTATCCTGAGACGCCCGAGTTCATGGCTGAGCATTTCAAGACGCTGCATGGCCTTGGGATCAACATACTTGGCGGATGCTGCGGTACCGGGCCAGACCACATAAAATCTCTTGTGCACGCCGTCAAAGGCTGAACACGGGGTAACACGATCAGAGGTTCGATCTCCAGATGACAACGCTAGAACTACTCAGCGCACGGGAAGTAGTCACCCGCTTCGGCGACTGCGTGGAACTGGTTCCAATGGATCCAAACTTCCACGACATCAGCATCGGACTGTACGAACGCGATGGCATTTCCACCGTCTGGACCTTCAGCCGGCGACCCGGCGTGGATGACCGGATGCAGGCCGTCGTGGATCGGCTGATCAAACTTGGGGGTATGGAGATCGCAGATGCCTGGAATCGGCTGCGCTTCTCTTGTGGGCACGTTCACACCCGACCGCTCAAATTTTTGACCACAGCAGCGATTGAGCGGACAGCTGAGCGGGACAGGCCGGAAGAGCTCCAGATCCAGGACTCGAAAAGCGCCCTCACGATCGACATGACGGGCGAACAGGATGGCAACCGTTACGTGTACCGTATCTCGACAACCGGTGAGGCAAAAAACCCTGCTTTACGCCTTCGAGCCATAATCGCCGGATTCGTACGTTACGGAGAGATGGAAAAAATAGACGACACAACTCTCACGTTCAGCTGCGGCCAGCGCCACGATGGCCTAGCTCGTCTGATACTGCCCTACTCCCGAAACATCAGCGCCGTAGAAGACGCTTTTGAAGCCGACGCTCTACGCGGCCAGATGACGACATCCACACTCGGGTTCGCCAGCACTTAAACCAAGGAATCAAGGCCACTCCAATGCCATATGCAGAGACCATGACATCCCGGGAGCGAGTCATGAACGCGCTTGCCGGTCTGCCCGTGGACCGCCCCCCCGTATCCAACCCGACCAACGTCGCGACGGTCGAGATGATGGATATGGTGGACGCACCGTTTCCGGACGCCTGCAGGAATCCAGAGTTAAACGCACAGCTGGCGGCGACCGGCTACACGGAACTTGGGTTCGACTCAATACAGCCCTACTTTACGATCATCCAGGAGTCCTCAGCGCTCGGCTGCGAAATGCAATGGGAGCAGAAGGACAACTGGCCGACCGTCCGAATGTCTAACCCCATTTGGAAGGGCGAGGACGACGTCAAGATCCCTGCCGATTTTCTTGAGCACCGTGATATGAGAAGCGTCACGGGCGCTATCGAAATCTTGAAAAAGCAATTCGGTGATGAGGTCGCTATCATCGGCAAGTCGATGGGACCGTGGACGCTCGCCTATCACGTGTTCGGCGTCGAGACTTTCCTTCTGATGACCATCGATGACCCCGACATGACGATGCGAATTCTGGACAAGCTCAAAGTGGCGACTTACCTGTTCGCAGACGCCCAGATCGCAGCAGGAGCGGACGCCATCTGTATCCCGGACCACGCCACCGGAGATCTGGTGTCGGGTGAGTACTACAAGCGCTTCTTGCAAGACATCCACACTGAGATGGCAGAGCGAATCGACGCCCCGCTCATCCTCCATATCTGTGGCCAAACACTGGACCGAATGCCGTACATCGCACAGACAGGGATGGCTGCATTCCACTTCGACTCCAGAAACGACCCGCAGGCAGCGATGGACGCCGTGGATGGCGGAATCGGACTTGTGGGCAACATCAATAACCCTGAAACCCTTTACTCACGCGGCCCTGCTGAGGTCCGTAAAGAGGTGTACGCCTGCCTCGAGGCAGGCGTACAGATGATCGCTCCGGAGTGCGCGATACCGCTTCAGACGAAACTCCAGAATCTCCTGGCCATCCCGGACGCGGTCAAAGACTGGAGTGCCGAGCGCCTCTAACCCCCGCCGGACCTGGGGCTGGCACCCGGTTTAACGCGTTGCGACCTTGCATTGACAGATATATAACGATATGTTTATGTATCCATATCGCTTGATCTAAGTAGCCCTGTTAAGTACATGGCGTCTAGCCTGGTTCAATCGGAGATTTAAACTTGCCAATCGTTCATGAAGGCCTCGCTAGAGAGTTCGAGTACGTCACGCGTGAAGACGAGCGTGAAATGATCCTCGAGCAAATCGAAGCGGGCGACGCACTCATGCAGGAGATGGCGTACAGCCTGATTACCGGCAATCACCACGCCGTTGATGAGCTTACAAAACAGGCGCTTGGCGAAGGCCGTGAGGCCAACGATGTCTTGGACGAAGGGCTTATCTCTGGGATGGCCGTCGTCGGCGTCAAATTCCGGGACAACATCATATTCGTCCCGGAAGTTCTCATCGCGGCACGTGCCATGAAGGCCGGAATGGCACACATCGACCCTATCCTTTCGGCGTCCGGTGTGGAGCCGATAGGCACCGCAGTTTTCGGGACCGTGAAGGGTGATCTCCACGACATCGGTAAGAACCTCTGCATCATGATGATGCGCGGGGCTGGTTTCGTGGTGCATGACCTCGGCGTAGACACGAAGCCGGACGAGTTCATTGAGGCGGCAGACGATAACGGAGCGGACCTTGTGATGATGTCCGCACTGCTCACGACGACGATGCCAAACATGGGGCGCACCATCATCGAGTTTGAGGACATGGGGCTGCGTGACGAGTACAAGTTCATGACAGGCGGCGCTCCTGTAACGCAAGAGTTTGCCGACGATATGGGCGCAGACGGATACGCGGACAACGCCATAACGTGTGTCGAAAAGGCAAAAGAGTTGATCACGATGATCAGGCTCGCAAGCGCCGAATAGCGCTCCCACACAGATAATCGACGGCAAGACATTGACCAATCCTGGCTCAGGGAGGAGGTCAACCTGGCGGAATCAACAGACAAACTCCCGCCGAAGAAATCGGTGGAGCCTGATCGTTTGCGGGCGAGTATGTCACGGCTCATGGATATCTACTCGGGTATCTCCGATACCGCCGCCACTCCTGGCCAGACTCGGTGCCCGTACAAGGACGCAAAGTCGCGGTGCACGGCGAAGTTTCCTTGCCGTAATCAGTTCTTCAAAGTCGTCGGAGAAAAAGCAATATGCACCGGAAGTGATGAGATCGATTACCGGTCGGCGTGGGAAACGTAGGCTGAGCTGCCACCGTTCTCGATATTCTCATTCTTTAAACACCCACAACGGTTTACTAAACACATCTCAACGAGCAACTAATTAACGAATGTCTCCCCTACATCACGGCGACCAGATACTTGAACTTGTCGCCGATCAGAGCATCTTCGACTACGCGGACGCTCTGAACGTCCGCGTGCCGACTTCGTGCGGGCGAACCGGTGAGTGCCACGAGTGCATTGTCGAGGTGAGACGCGGGGCCGATGCGCTCAACGATCCAACCGAGTCTGAACAGTTTCTGCTGAACGACAACTACCGACTTGCCTGTCAGGCGGTGGTCAAAGACCCCGACGCCGATATCGAGTTCGCTGTGCTGCGCCGGCAACCACGGATCATGACTCGTACGGTTTCGCGAAACGTGACGCTGGACCCGTTGACTATCCGCGTCGGCGACAACGTTGTGTTCAATGGAGAGGTGATTGATCGATACCGCGGTCACATCTACGGCCTGGCCATCGATGTCGGTACCACGACCGTTGTACTAAATCTTGTCGACTTGGAATCGGGCGAGATTCTCCATACAGGATCGTTCGAAAATCCTCAAAGGTTCGGGGGTAGCGACACAATGCGTCGCATCACGTACGACAGTGGCGAATACCAGGGTGAGCTTGGCCAAGTCATCATGTCGTCGATCAATTTCGAAATCGGAGACATGGTTCGGCGGCTGAGAATTCGCCGTCCACATATTTACGAAGCGGTCATAGTGGGCAACTCCACGATGCGAGAGTTGTTTTTCGGACTAGATGTCCAATCGATTGGTGAGAAACCTTACCGGTCTTTTGTAGAAGAGGAGTTCAGGGCGGGCAAACGTGACACGACGGCGTTAAACGTCAAAGCCCGCGATCTCGACCTACGCATCTTCCCCGGCGCCAACGTTTATGGCGCGCCCCTCATCGGAAGCCACATCGGCGGCGATATAGCGGCGGACATCCTCGCTATTGGCATGGATGAATCTGAAGACGTCGTCGCGCTTGTAGACATCGGCACAAACACGGAAGTAATCGTCGGAAATCGCTACCGCATGCTTGCCGCGTCCTGCCCCGCCGGCCCGGCGTTCGAGGGCGCAGAAGTCAAATTCGGCATGCCTGGGTACGACGGCGCGATCGAGTCTGTCCGCATCGTCAACGGCAATGTTCAATTCGATACGATCGGCGGCGCAATTCCGGAAGGGATTTGCGGCTCTGGCCTTGTGGATCTGCTGGCGGAGTTGGTTAGAACGAAAACCATGAACGAACTCGGCGTGTTTGAGAACGGCGCGTCAGAGTTTGATGTGGTGCCGGAACGCGGCATCACCTTCTCGCGTGCAGACATGAGCGCGCTTGCACAGGCAAAGGCGGCCAACTACTGCGGCCAATGGATCGTTCTCCGGGAGTATGGGACTCCACCGGAAAGTTTGACGCGTATGTACCTTGCCGGTGGTTTTGCCAATTACATCGACATCAACAACGCCCGGGACATTGGCTTCATCGCCAACGTCCCGACAAATCGCATTTCGCAGGTCGGAAACGCAGCGCTGGAGGGAGCGACGATCATGCTCACATCCCGCGTCAAACGGAAGGAAATTGAGCTGCTTACACGCGACATCGAGCATGTCGAACTTGAGACCACTCCGGACTTCTTTGACCTGTTCGTGGAAGGCTGCCAGTTCAAGCCCATGAAACAAGATCTCGCATCAGCCTAACCCTGTTTCCTGATCATGCAATCCTGTTTTCGATCTAACTTGACCAACATATAACGAAATGTTGATATGCATCTACTTAACCAATTCTCATCGGCTCCGGAACCCCGGGGATAAGTGAACGATCCATGGAACAGCTTCTGGCGGGACTTAGGGCAGCGGGAGAGCCGACACGGCTTCGCCTGTTGACCCTTTGCGCCCATGCTGAGCTAACGGTAACTGAGCTGACACAAATTTTGCGCCAGAGTCAGCCGCGCGTCTCACGCCATCTGAAGTTGCTTGTTGAAGCCGGGCTTTTGAATCGATTCCGCGAGGGTCAGTGGGCGTTTTATCGGATCTCAAGTGGGCCCCACGGCCCGCTCCTCGCCAAGGCTATCGTAGACCTCATTCCTGAAAACGATCCTGTTTACCTCCGTGACCAGGAAAGATTGGAAGAGATCAAAAAAGCCCGCGCTGATGCAGCCGCGTCCTACTTCCGGGAGAACGCCCCTCGATGGGACCAGATACGCTCCATGTACGTAGCGGAGGCGGAAGTCGAGGCCTGCATCCGCGACCTACTGGGGAGCGGCGACATTTCAGATCTACTGGACATTGGAACCGGCACCGGTCGAATCCTTGAGGTTATGGCATTGGACATCGGTAACGGTGTCGGCATCGATCTGTCTCATGAAATGTTGGCCGTCGCGCGCGTGAATTTGGGTAACCCCGGCCTCGAACATTGCCAGGTCCGCCACGGCGATATGTACGAATTGCCGTTCGATGACGCCTCACAGGACGCTGTCGTGTTCCACCAGGTGTTGCACTACGCGGAGGATCCTGCTTCCGCCATCGCAGAGGCATCGCGGGTGTTGCGGCCTAGGGGGCAACTTGTGGTGGTCGATTTTGCCCCTCACACACAGCACATCCTCATCGAGGATCATGCCCACCACAGGCTCGGTCTGTCTGACGAGGAGGTCTCCACATGGTGCGAGTTCGCTGGGTTACGATCTGAGATGACCAGCTCACTGAAAGGCGATCCTCTGACGGTGAACGTCTGGCTAGCGTCACACATGACTTCAACTCCGTCGGAAACCAGAACGACACCTGACGCAGTGACAGCTGCGAGTTGACGTCTACCTCCCGCAGACTGCCGTTGGTGTCGTTCGAATTCTTTCCGCCGCGCACGGCTCACGCATCACGAACTCTCTGGCGATCTTTCAAGCGTCTTGAGCCGTACGGCCCTCGCTTCACATCGGTAACTTACGGCGCCGGCGGCAGCACTCGCGAGCGTACCCATCAAATCGTCCGCAGGATGTTGGAAGAGAGTGACATTCCTCCCGCCGCGCACTTGACCTGTGTCGGCGCATCGCGCGACGAGGTTGATGAAGTGGCGCGTGATTACTGGGAAGCTGGGATCAGGCACATCGTGGCTCTCCGAGGCGACCCACCGGCTGGCACGGATCGCTACGAACCACACCCGCATGGTTACCATTACGCATCCGATCTGATTGCAGGTCTTAAACGCGTGGCAGATTTTGAGATTACAGCGGCCGCCTATCCCGAGCCTCATCCAGAGTCGATTAGCGAGAAGGCGGATCTAGACAATCTAAAGCGGAAAATCGACGCCGGCGCCACAATGGCGATCACGCAATTCTTCTTCCAGCCAGAACTCTATCTCCGTTTCATGGACCGAGCGCGCGCTGCCGGAATTATGGTCCCGATCGTCCCGGGCGTGATGCCAGTCGTGGACATCGTGAGTGCGAGTCGGTTCGCCAAACGAGCCGGAGCCAGCGTGCCGGATTGGCTCGTGGCACGGTTTGGTCGCGCAGGAAACGGCACCCAAGCCCGTTTAAGCGTGGCCGTCAGCGTGGCAACAGAGTTCACGCACCGACTGATGCTTGAGGGCGTGGAGCAGTTCCACTTCTACACCCTGAACCGCGCCGCCGTCGTCGCACAGACCTGCGAAAATCTGGGCATCATTCCAGCCCAGGTGAAAGTAGTCGATTAGATCCTGATCTACCTACAGGATCCCGGTTAACTTGTATTCCGATACAGGCCATGGAGGAATCCAGTATCCACGGGCCAATAATCATCCAATCTCGACTCAGGTTTTTATCGTCGTAGGTTGTCGCATTATCTGACAACGAATTACTTGCGGAGGCGAGATTAGAAAGGGTGGATACCTTCGGGAAGCCTTCAGCAGAGGGCAGGAATCCGGCCTAGGCCTCTGCCTGTAATCGTTAACCCCGGGTTTACGGCGATCGGAGCGAGCTGCTGCGACATGCGGGTTTTGCCTATGCCGGGCTGTCCCACAAGCATGGCAAGTTCCGACCGACTGGGAAACGCCTCATCTAATCCCGTCATAGTTGCGAGATTGTAGCCCTCACGTAACGATGGACCATCACGTCCTATAACAACGGATTGACAGGGGCCCATATGAACACGCCGACCGGTGCATTTCGCGCTACCCTGTAGCGCCACCACCGCAGGCATCGCCATCAAGCAGTAGCTCCCAAAGGAACGTGACTTGAGCAAAGTCCTGATTACCGACTACACGTGGCCGAACATAGACGCCGAGACGGCAATCCTGAAGGAAGCGGGCATCGAACCAGTGGTTGCGCCGGACTCGTCTGTCGAAACTCTGACTAGGCTTGCCGCCGATGTGGACGCCATCATGTTCTGCTTCGCTCAGGTCCCGGCTGCGGTACTCCAGAACGCGCCTAACTGCAAAGTGGCGTCACGCTACGGCATCGGGGTCGACAACCTGGATATCGCCGCCTGCACCGAACTGGGGATCGTCGTCACCAACATCCCAGACTACTGCATCGACGAAGTGGCCGATCACGTGATGGCGATGGCGCTTTCGTTTAACCGGAAGATCGTAAAACACAGCTCGATGGTCAAGTCGTCTGGCTGGGGTTCCGTATCACTTACAGACACGATGCACCGGCTGCGAGACAAGACGATGGGCATCGCCGGGTTGGGTCGGATTGGCCGCGCTGTGGCCGATCGCGCACGGGTCTTTGGCATGACAATCCTTGCGCACGACCCATTTGTTGAGGAGTCAGACGCTCCAGAAGGCGTCCAGATGACATCGATAGATTCGATGTTGAAGGACTCAGACTTCGTGACACTCCACGCCCCACTAACCCCGAAAACTACAGGAATGATCAGTGTCGAGGAACTGCGATTGATGAAGAACGACGCGTTCTTGATTAACGCCGCCCGTGGACCGTTAATCGACGAGTCTGCGCTCTTGGAAGCGTTGCGCAGTGGCGAGATCGGGGGAGCAGGGTTGGACGTGCTGGAGGACATAGCACCGTCAGACGATCACCCGCTGTACTCCTTCGACAACGTCATCATCACACCGCACACGGCGTTCTTCTCCCAAGCATCGACCATCGAGCTTGAGGAGCGAACGGCTCGCGAAGTTGTACGGGTGCTGAGCGGCGAAATGCCGGATGTCGTGATCAACCCGGAAGTGCTGGGCAAGACTCGATCTGGCATATAAGCCATGCACTGCGTTAATTTGAGGCTCGCGTGCGGGCTTTATCCAGGATCGGCCTATTCCGCCGCCAAATCTTCAGACAGGATCAACAAACCGACTACGTCAGCAATCGGTCAAGCGCGAACAACGACAGGTCGTGCCGTGATTCGCCGTCCAACAACAGTTCTGCGAACGATTCCCCGAGCGCCGACGCCATCTTGAAGCCGTGTCCGGAACAGGGGCTACCGATCAATACAGAAGCGTTTTCCGGGTGGAAACCGATCAGGTAATGCTGATCCGGTGTGTTCGTATACATGCACACCTCTGATCGGATCACTCGGCCCGATGCGTACGGCATCATGCGGGACAACTGTTTCCGCAGCATCTCTTCGTCTACGTCCGACACTTCATCCCGGTCCAAGGAGTCGGGGTCTACAACCCTGCCATCATGGTGGCGGGCGATTTTGACACCGTCACCAAGGTTCGGAAAACCGTAAAAAGCGTGCCCCGACTCGTACTCCCATATGTAGATCGGACAGTGAGTCGGGTCGAAAAGGTCCGGGTTCAAGGCTGGTTCGAACCAGAACAAGACCTGCCGCTCTATCTCGACCGGCAATGCCAACTCCGGAACAAGACCCGGCATCCAGGCCCCTGCGGTGATCAACAATTGGCCTGCGCTGACATCCCCACCGTCCGTATGTACGTTCACACCGTCTCCGTCTTTCACCCAGCCGGAAACCTGCGTCCCGTAACGAAGTTCTGCGCCAAACTTGAGACTGCCTCTCAGGTGGGCGGAGATGCACTTCTCCGGGAACAGGATCCCGGACCGATCTTCATGTACGGCAGCGAACTGGTCAGGCGCATTGAACTGTGGCCACCGCTTGCGAACCTCATACCCATTCAACACCTCGTACGCCAGCCCGTGTAGTTCCGCCGAGTGTATTGCGCCGGAAACAGTCTCTCCCTCCGGTTCTCCGAGCATCAATCCACCTGTCTGTTGTAAAAGCGTCTCACCGGATTCATCCGCAAGCTCATCCCATAGTTCGTATGCGCGTTGAACAATCGGCACATATGCGGGTGACTCGTGATACGCCTCGCGAATGATGCGCGTATCGCCGTGGGAAGAACCCATCGTGTGTGGCGGCGTGAAACGGTCAAACCCGATCACACTTGCTCCGCGTTTCGCCAGTTGATAGGCGGCGGCAGAGCCCATCGCTCCCAGGCCTATGATGGCAACGTCGTAACTGGTCATTTCTTTCCGAATAACCTGTCTAGCGCCGTTGGATCGAGTTCATGGAATGATTCCACACGCATGTCCGCAGCGGAGAGATCCGCATCGAGTGTCATCTCAGTGGGAGCGGCGATGCAATACATGCCGGCTGCCTTCGCAGATATTACCCCGGCCCTAGAGTCTTCCACCGCGAGACACGCCTTGGGGGAAACGCCAAGCAACTTTGCTCCCGCCAAATAGGGATCTGGCAACGGTTTATGGCCACTCACGTCATCTACCGTGATCATTCCTGCGAAGAATTGCGTCAGGCCAAAACGCTCGAAAACGCTATCGACGTACCAACGGTCTCCTGACGTCACCAGAGCGCACGGCAGGCCTCTATCGGAAAGCTGGAGCAGTAACTCGCGCACACCGTCTCGCAACTGAAGCTCTGTGGCAATCAATTCCTTGAAGAGGTCTTGCCGTGCTCGCAATACGATCTCCGGGTCAGGAATCCCGTGAACTTCAGAGAGATCAAACATCGTGCCTCTGACGGTCCGGCCGATGTAGTTCGCCTTCTTGTCTTCGTAGGTGAACTCCACGCCGTGCTCGGCCATAGTGCGGCGATCCGCCTCGTAATGGATCGGCTCTGAATCGGCGATGACGCCGTCCATGTCAAAGCAGACAGCTTGCAATCGACATCTTAAATCACCGTTGTCAGAAGAGGTCATTTGAAGAGGTCACTTTTAGACCGGGTGGACGATCGACTCGAGCTCTTCGCCCCGAGCCAACCGGGAGACGTTTGCCATCGCAAAGTCGGTAGACCTGATCCCCGACTCTACTGAGAGGCTGGCCAGGTGCGGTGTCACGACAACGTTGTCCATGGTCAGCAAAGGGTTGTCGCTGGGAGTCGGTTCCTGCTCCAGAACATCGAGCCCAGCGCCGAATATCTGGCCGGATTGCAGCGCGGCCGTCAGGGCCGCTTCGTCAACTACCGGGCCGCGGCAGGCGTTGATCAAAATGGCTGTCGACTTCATCATCTCTAGTTCGCGCGTGCTGATCATGTGGTGTGTCGAGCGGTCCAGTGGGACGTGGAGAGTGATCAAGTCAGACGTGCTCAGCAGCTCGTCCAACTCGACACGGCGTGCCCTAGTCTCTTTTTCAACGTCTTCAGGGATCGAAATCACGTCCGAGTAGATAATCTCACATTCCCAGCCGCGCAGCCGTCGCGCCACCCGGGATCCGATCCGACCCAGACCCACGATGCCGACCGTCTTGTCG
>Ga0209403_10003280_pt1 | contig 18414 bp, 17 predicted proteins | sample ArcticOcean_MG_C_8_FD_187440 | JGI IMG/M metagenome (GOLD analysis project Ga0209403, IMG submission 187440) | Marine microbial communities from western Arctic Ocean - ArcticOcean_MG_CB11_86 (SPAdes) (version 2) | ecosystem: Environmental > Aquatic > Marine > Oceanic | place: Arctic Ocean... | reverse complement strand
CAGGCCCCCCATCTTCTGGGCCACTCTCGACGCCCTGCCGCTACCAGCTAGAAGCCGCAGTTTTCACAAGCTGTCATAATGCGCTGAGCAGAAAGACCGGTCCAATCCTAGGAGGCATAAGATGACGCAGCAGAAGATCGCCTACATTACCAGGTCCGAGCCCGATACGAGCATCGTGGAGTCGCGACTGGCCGGGCGGGACTATCAGCTGGATGTCCACGTCTGCGAAAGCCAGGGAGAGGTCATCGAGGCCATCAAGGGGGCAGACCTCATCATCGCCGACGGTGGTATGGCGATGCCCCGTGAGGTGATCGAGGAGATAGATACCGCCAAGGCCATCGTGAATATGGGCCATGGGTTTAACCAGATCGACCACAACGCCGCGACCGAAAAAGGCGTCATGGTGGTCAATACTGCGGGGTTCGTCACAGAGCAGGTGGCCAACCACACAATCATGATGCTACTGGCATGCGCCAAACAGCTGACCAGGATGCACGATGTCGTCAGGACCGGTGGCTGGGACAAAGGCACGCTGGCGAATCTGGGCCACATGCCTACAATCGACGGCCAGACCCTCGGCATCGTCGGCCTCGGTAACATCTCTCGCGCAACCGCTCGAAGGGCCGCCGTGTTCGGCCTAGACGTCATCGCCTACGACCCATACGCGATTCCATGGGTCGCAAAAGACTATCGGGTGGAGCTGGTGGGCAGCCTGCAGGAGCTGGCGGAACGTTCTGACTTCGTGTCGATTCTCGTCCCGCTCAACAACGAGACGCGGAAGCTGATCGACGCCGACTTCTTCAACGCGATGAAGCCCACGGCTTACTTCATCAACACGTGCCGTGGCCAGGTCGTCGATGAGGCCGCTCTGATCGCAGCGCTCCAATCCGGCCAGATCGCAGGTGCAGGACTGGACGTGTTCGAGATGGAGCCTACGCCGACCAACAACCCGTTGCTGAAAATGGACAACGTCATCGTAACGCCCCATTCCGCGGGCACCTCGGACTCGTCCGTCCCCGGGGGTCTTGCCCAGATCGGCGACGAGACGGCGAGGCTACTGAGCGGCACCTGGCCAATGTCCCTCGCCAACCCAGCAGTCCGCGAGGGACTTCCGCCCCGCCCAGCAGCAAAGAGCGTGCCATAAGGGGCGGGACTACGCTACGCGCAAACTACATGAAGCTCGCCGGTGCTCACTCCCGGCGCGACGTTGCGCCGCATCGCCTCCAGAGCGTCTCGGACCACCCGGCCCACGCGCCTCATGCCGTCGAGGTCTGCCTGCGACTGTATCGTCATCCCGTGCCTCCCTGTCCGCGCCTTGCCTGACTCTCACGTTTTCGTTCGCGGTCGTCGTCGGTTAGATATGGCTCAAACTTTGTGATGAACTCCGCCACGGTGTCTTCGACCGTGGCGTTTGACGTGTCTATTTCGAGCTTGTGTTGGATGGCTGACGACTGGTACGCCTCCTCGAATTGCCGCAGGACCAGCTCGACATCCTCGTCTTGTACCACTGGGTTGTCGTGAGGTGCGTCGGCCATTCGTTGTCGGATCACTGTTGGGTGCGCTTTTACGTGAACAAGGACGAATTCTGGGGCGAATTTGAGTAGTGCACGCTCTACGGTCTGCTTGACCATGTCGCGGGGCGCGGGTTGGCCTTCGCCTCCGTAGCCGAAGTAGAGCGGTCCGTATACTGCGTCCTCTATGTGCATGCCTATGGCAAGGTAGTCGGGGTAGAAGCCTTGCTGCTCCTCCTTGCCTTTGTCGAAGGCACCCGGCTGGATGTGGTAATAGAGGCTGTGGCGTTGCATTTGCTCCTTGAACTTTGGGCTGAGATCGACCAGGTCCCGCCGCTCCTCGGCCGTCGGGAATGCGTCGGTGTCGATGGGCCAGTGGCCTGTGACATGGGGCACCTTCCAGTGGTCGTGAATCAGCCCGAAGTAGGCGCCCATTTCCGACTCACCCCAGCGGAGTATGCCTTTCGCCAGCGTGGTGGTTCCCGCGTATTCGCACCCGATCAACAGCAGTTTCATTTATTTACCTCGTTCATTAGTCGCGCCATGTTTCCGCCGATAATCGCGTCCACACCATCTTGGCCCAGGATGTCCGCGTACCCGCGAATCTGGTCCAGGCACTGGCGATAAGTGTAGTGGAGTGTCTCGAAGGGCTGGTCAGAACCCCACATTAATGTCTCGATGCCGAACCGGTCCACCAGTACCCCCAGGGTCTCACGGAACTGCGGCATCGGGTAGGCCCAGCGTGCGCCCAGCGTGACCGATAGCACCAGCTGCAGGCAGACGTTTGGCTTATCGAGGGGAGCGGCGTCCAGGAGTGCTTCGGGCAGTGTGATTGTGTCACCGTCTCGGAAGTCCCGCCAGCTGAATCCGTGGGTTAAGACCACGCTTATGTCGGGGTATCGCTCGCACCATTGCCGCAGCGATTGCAACTCGGCTACGTAGCCGTCCACACCGGTGCCGCCCCTCGGACCCAGGGTGAAGAATACCGGCACACTATGTTTTGCGACCGAGTCCCAGAACGGCTTGAACGCCGGACCGGCCCAGTCTCCGCCATCGCCTTTGAGGTCCAGGAACATGGGCAGGAACTGTAGGCCTGAGAGCCCCAATTCGCCGAACGCGCGGTCCACCTTGTCGATGGATGTCCGCATATCAGCGGCGATTAGCCACTCCTCTACGTGGGCAAGCGCCTGGATGCGATCCGGAAACCGGCGCATGCACTCGGCGACGAAGTCGTTGCCTACGCCAAGATACGGGGTGCGTTGCAGCAGTGCCCGGTCTATCCCGGCGTAGTCCATGTCTGCGACCAGATTTTCGGCAGGATAGGACATGGCCGCGATGCCAGGCGGAAGTAGCTGTTTTACGTAGTCCTCGCCTTTGACCGTCCACTCGAATTTTCCGTGGGTACCGGGCCGGAATTCGGCGTCTTTCAGCGCGGCGAAACCCCAGCCCTTGGACAGGTCGGCAAGACCGCTCGTGTCGGCGGGCGCGCGGTCGCTCGCTCGCCAGGGAGGCAGGCTGTGACCCATGCCTGCCGTCGCCAGCTGGAGATGTCGCCTGAAATCGGCGGGATCCTCGAAGCCGCCTGCCCCCGCCAGATCGGGGAGGCAATACGCGTGGCCGTCGTAAATCATCACGGCCTCCAGGGGCCTGGATTGGTACAAATCATGCGAGGTGGGCGGAGTCTATCAACACCCTGTGCAGGCGTCAACGGAGCCGTTGCCTCGCTTTGACAGGCCGCAGCGCCTATGATAAATTTTCCACGTTCGGACGGGTCCGAGGATGAATACAGGAGGTGTGACATGTCTCTGGACGACAAGCTAAGTGTTGAGATTATCTACTGCGTACCTTGAAGCTATCATGGAGAGGCGGCCTGGATGGCCACCGAGTTCTTCGCTGAAGCTGGCAACGCCATTGCACTAACCATCACCCCAGGTGAGGCCGGCGTGTTGCAGGTATTCGCAGGCGGTGACAAGATTTTCGACAAGGCGGACGAGGGCGGGCACCCAGAGCTCACGCGAGTCAAAGCTATGAGGGCCGCGATACGCGAAAAGCTGGCAGTGTCGGCAGCCGCCGACTAAGAACCCTCACCTCAATCATCTCCCGCCTGACGGGCGAGGAGGCCGGATTCCTTCTCCCCTGCGGGAGAAGGCTAGGATGAGAGCTAGACGTTAAGGGGCCTGGGAGATGATTCCCAGGCCTCTCTCATTTCAGCTCTTTTTCAGGCTTTTCAGGCCGGTGTAGCTACGGCACATAGTAATTGTTGAAAAGCCTGCTGATACATCATCGGACTACCATCGACTTCGTCAGTTCGAAGAAGCTATAGATTTGCGCGATTGCCGCCGCTGGCAACACAGCTCCGCGCTCCACAAGATGGCCTCCCAGTTCCTCAGCGTCGCTAGCCAGGCCGTCCAGCACCTCAAACTGCTTCTCAGCACCCGCTGATGCCAAATCCGCCACAGATACGTCGTCGGTGCCCAGGTGCAACTCGCCAAGTCCAGACAGTTGAGCAGCCTCAGACAGGGTACGGGCTATTACCCTCGTCATTCTTCCGAATGTTTCACCGTCCCTGCGAGCGATGTACTTCGCGGCTATTATGCTCATCGCCCAGAAGAAAGTGATCTTCTGGGTTAGCTGTTCTCCAAGAGGCGCATCGGCCGCCAGGGGTGGACCCGGAGGGCGATTAGATTGACGTCGCCAGTCGTCTCCGGACATAAGAGGTAGTCCGGTTTTGTTGAACAGCACCCTCTCGTCATCAGGGATTTTTGCCCCTGACTCAGGCTGCCAAAACCAGTCGACGTGCTGCGGACCGGCTTCGCCCGGATAGAACGCCAGCAAGTAGGCACCGTCGACCGGCGCGTTCGCCAGGTTGTCCATCAGCAGTACAGGGAAAGCAGGCTGGGCCGCATACGTTCTACGACGGTCGACGAGTTCGCCGATACTCTCGTCGGAGACGACTACTGAAAGGTCTAGGTCGCTGAGGGCATCATCATCGCCACGAGACACCGATCCCGATAGCCACGCTGCGCGCACGTTCGGATCGGCCTCAACAATCGCAACGATCTGGTCCAATAGCTCGGATCGTTCTCGAAGGCGGGGCGACAGTAGCTGGTGCAAATTCATCCGGGCGGCCTCTTATCAGGGCCTATTCAAGCCGACTTAGCTACGGCAAGTGATAGACGCTGAAAACCCTGTCGCCTCCATTCGAAAACTCTTCGACAACTTCGCCACCGGGCAAGGTTTGTTTCAGCGTGTCAATATCGTCGGCGTATGGGGGGAGCATCAGGTAGGTCACAGGGCCAGAGTCGATGCGCTCCAGCGAATACTCGCCGTGCTCCCTGGATCTGTCTATGCCGGGCGTGTCCGGATACAGGAACCTGACCGTCTCGTAGTTGTAGCTCCACCTGCCGGCGTAGAAGTAGATTCGTCCCAGATCGTCAAAATCATCGGCTGCGTCAAGAGCGGCCACTAGGTCGGCGGCCAGCACCCAGCCGACATGTGGTTGCTTTACAACCACTCCGAAATACTGCCACGTGTTCCACGAAACCACACCTACCATGAGAACGGCCACGACTGAGACGGACACCACAAGGCCAGCGACATCGTACCGCCGACGAACCAACTGCACGGCCTCAATGGCTGCCACGCCGGCCAGACCGTAGACGAAAGGCACCACTAGTAAGGTCCTGCGCAGCTCGCCCAAGTTTTGGCTGCCCAGGAGTACCACAGATAGCCCGAATACGACGGTGAGGGCGAGCAGCAGATGGGGCGGGCTGCGCCACCTGGCGAAGGCCACTATCAGGCCTATATAGGCCAGCAGCGCCATTATGGGGTCCATCGCGCCCCTCCCGCCCATTCCATCGACGAAGTCCACCTCCGGATGGGTCCACAATATCGTCGCGGCATCCCGCACGCGGCCAGCCATGAAGCTGAATTTTTCGCCCAGCGTGTCGGCGTCAACGTATCCGGGGTCGCGTAGCACCGAGGTGTTTCGGGCGTGCTGGAAGTAGAATACCGGCTCGAACACGGCCAGTCGGACTAGGGGTAGCGCCACGAGCAACGCGACGGCGACGTATAGCCCGAATCGTGGGACAAGCGGACGCCAACGATCCCTGTTCAGCACGACGTAGATGGCAAGGAACACGCCTATGGCAGGTAGGAAGGCGAGGTAGCCATTGTATGTGTACACGCCCACCCCGAGCAGCCCGCCGGCGACGGCCCAAGGCCAAACGCGAACCGACCGCAGGGCCACCAGTAAGGACGTGGCGGCCAGGGTTGTGATCAGAGGCATGGACACGACCATGAACGCCATTCGGCTGTAGTGCAGGTGCCAGTAGGCGAAGGTGAGAGCCACGACGGCGAAGATTGCGACCCAGCGACCGAACCCGATTCGAAGCAGCAGGTAGGTCGCAGGCACTGTCAGTATGCCGAGTATCGACATGGAGAGCCGCACGGTAAACAGGGTTGGCTCAGACAGCTTGAAGATCAGCGCCGTGAAGTAGAGAGGTCCGGTCGGCTGTCCGATCGCAGAACCTACGTACGGCCCTATCCAGCCTTCCGCCATCACTCTGAGTGCGTCTAGACCGGTCCACGCCTCGTCTCCGTGGAGCCCGGCGGGGATGTCGACGATTTTGTAGAGGCGCAAGAACGCCGCAACGACGGTGATCAAGGCGACGAACGCAAGCTCCAGCCGGTTTCGAACGAGCCATGACCGGAATTCCGAGCGTGACGATGGCCACACGACCGCAGGTGTATCCCAACGCAGGCCGGGCTTCGGCACCCATTCTCGCTCACGAATGGGCCGGAGCAGCGAGGACGTGGCGACTCGAATACCCCACCCCCTCTTGGCAACAGCCACGGCGGCGCGTGGTTGCTCTGCCGGGTGCGTCCCGGCCAGCACTGCGCCGCATGCGTCGCAGAAGGGGTTGTCGGAGTGGTTGGGCGTGCCACAGGCAGCACAGGTCAGGTCGGCCTGTAGCGTGCGACCGCAGTCGCCGCAGTACAGCGACCCTTCGCGGTTTCGGTAGCTACACCATTGGCAGATCATTGGGGGTAGTCGGTGTCCCTAATAGCATGGGGAGAGCGGAGGTGAGGTGCCCCTTTGCTCGTCTTCAAATCGCCTCCGGTCGCGAGCCTTCCAGGTAGGTGGTCCGGTCGAACGGGTCCGGGACAGGGAAGTAGACAAGCAGCTTGGCCCCGGCATCACCCACTACCGTAAATGCGTGGGTCACATTCGCCGGTATCGCCAGCGTGTGGTCAGCGCCTACTGTACGCACCTCGTCCCCCAGTTGCGCTTCTACAGACCCTTCGAGGACGACGATCAGCTCCTCGTCCTCATGCTGATGCAACGGCGCACCCGTGCCAGCCTCGGCCACCACATAGGTCAGGGTTGTAGACATGCCATTGGCAGGCCCAGCGATGTCCCATGTCCGGTAGCCCGGTCTCCACGGAACCTCGGGCACTGCGTTGTGGTCGACTATGGGCATATTTTGAGGACTCCTCGGCAGACGAATCGGGCGTTCAGCATAGCATACGGACGATCGCTCCTCGTCGGGTTGGGGGTACAAGACGCACGTTCTTGTCCCTCAGCACCGCAAGGCCGGACCTTGCCCCTGTGCTATCATCCGTGGGCCTGCGCGGGTTGTGCACCGTGAGCCGCGATTCGAGGACGCTGCTTCGACGGGCTCAGGGCGAACGTAGCTTCAGAACTACCGTTCGCCCTGAGCTTGTCGAAGAGCGAATCACTCAACGCAACAAGCGTAGCCCAAGGCCATTCCAGAGCCAGGGAGTTCTAGTCTATGAGGACGGTATTCATGGGGACGCCGGGGTTTTCGGTGCCCGTGCTCGTCGCCCTTTTGGACGCGGGACACGAGGTCGTCGGGGTATACACTCAGCCCGACAGGCCCGTTGGACGCCGCCGCCAGCCTGCACCATCGCCCGTCAAGGAGGCCGCGCAGGAGCGTGGACTGCCTATATTCCAGCCACCTTCGCTGAAGCGTGCTGAGGCTCAGGAAGAGTTGGCGGGGTTGACGCCCGATCTGATCGTGGTCGCGGCCTACGGGCTGTTCCTGCCCAAAGCGACGCTGGACCTTCCACCCCTGGGCTGCCTCAACGTGCACCCCTCTCTGCTGCCAAAGTATCGCGGCCCCTCACCCGTGGCCTCTGCCATCCTGAGCGGCGACACGGACACCGGGGTAACCGTAATCAGGCTAGATGAGGGCATGGACAGCGGGCCGATTATTGCCCAACGCGAAACTGCCATCGGTTCGGAGGAGGACGGTGCCGGCCTCACCTCCCGGCTGTTCGAGATGGGTGCGGAGCTGATGGTGGAGACGTTGCCGGACTGGGAGGAGGGCCGCATTGCAGCCGCTCCGCAGGACGACGCCGCCGCGACCACCACAAAGCTGCTGAAACGCGAAGACGGCGAGATCGACTGGGGCCAGGACGCTGCCCAGATCGCAAGACAGTTGTGCGCATACCAGCCGTGGCCCGGGGTTTTCACGAAGTGGCGCGGCAAGTCGCTCAAGATCACCGAGGCAGCGGAGGTGGCGGAGTACGCAACGGACTCAGCACCCGGCCAGGTGATCGCGCTCCCAAGCGGTGGCCTGGGCGTTGCCACGGCCCACGGCACGCTGGAGATCAGACGCCTGCAACTGGAGGGCTCGCGTGCGTCGGTCACGGCCGAGTTTCTGCGAGGCCACGCCGATATCGTGGGAGCTGTGCTGGGGGAGTGAGCCGCTGGGCAGAGCTACACCCTCATCCCCTCCCTACGAAGGGAGAGGACTGAGGTGGAGGGTCTTCCCCTACGTCGTGACCGCTCCCCGTGATGCTGACGACACCAGCTTGGCGTACTTGGCCATGACGCCGTGGGTGTAGTTGGGGGGAGGGGCGCTCCAATTGGCTCGGCGGCGCTCCAGTTCTTCGTCGGAGACGTCGACACTTAGCTCGCGATTTTCGACGTTCATCGTGATGATGTCGCCGTTCTCAATCAGGGCAATTGGCCCGCCAACCTGGGCTTCAGGTGCGACGTGGCCGATCATCGGCCCGTGGGTCGCACCCGAGAAGCGCCCGTCTGTCATGAGCACTACACTATCACCCTGACCGCGGCCCATGATGGCCCCAGTGACTGCCAGCATCTCCTGCATCCCCGGCCCGCCTTTCGGGCCTTCGTAACGAATGACCAGAACATCGCCGTCCTGAACTTCACCAGCATTCACGGCATTGAACGCGTCGCGCTCCCCGTCACAGACCCTGGCTGGCCCTTTGTGGCTAAGGTGTTTTGTGCCAGCGACCTTTATCACTGCGCCTTCGGGCGCAAGGTTGCCCTTCAGTATCACCAGGCCGCCCGTGGGGCTGCGTGGCGCAGATGCCGGGTAGAGCACGACGCTGTCAGGGGCGGTGTCGAACTCGGCAAGGTTCTCCGCAACGGTCTTGCCCGTGATGGTCATGGCGTCCCCATGGAGCAGGCCAGCCTTCAGCAGTTCGTTCATGATTACGGGCACGCCGCCCGCGCGGTCCACGTCTGACATCACGAACCGTCCGCCGGGGCGCAGGTCCGAGAGGTAGGGCGTTACACGGCTCAAGCGGTCGAAGTCGTCGATTTCCAAGTCGACACCGGCCTCGTGGGCGATGGCCAGCAGGTGAAGCACGGAGTTGGTCGAGCCGCCCATCGACAGCACCACCATGATGGCGTTCTCGAAAGCGTCGTGGGTCATGATGTCGCGTGGCTTCAGGTCGCGTTCCAATAGGTCGTGGATTATTTGCCCTGCCCTGGTCGCCATGTCCTCATTACGGGGGTCCACCGCTGGTATCGACGCCGCGCCAGGTATGGACATGCCCATCGCCTCGATGGCTGACGACATGGTGTTGGCGGTGAACATTCCGGAGCATGCGCCCTCGCCGGGACAGGCGACGCGCTCCATGTCGACCAGGTCGTCCAGCGTCATCTTGCCCTGGGCGTGGGAGCCAACAGCCTCGAACATGTCCTGGATGTTGATGTCCTTGCCGCGGAAGTTGCCCGGCAGGATTGCGCCTCCGTAGAAGAAGAGCGACGGAACGTTGAGGCGAGCCATCGCCATCATCGCGCCGGGCATGTTCTTGTCGCAGGCGGCCACAACGACCAGCCCGTCCATGCTTTCGCCAAATGTAATGGTCTCGATGGAGTCGGCGATCACCTCGCGGCTCACCAGGGACGCCTTCATGCCCTCGGTGCCCATAGAGATACCGTCGCTGATCGTGATGGTCCCGAACATGAAGGGCACGGAGTCGGCTGCCCTCACTCCCTCCTTAACCTTGCGGGCCAGGCGGTCGAGGTGGACGTTGCAGGGGGTAACGTCGCTGGCGAGGTTGCCGATGGCGACGAATGGCTTGTTCATGTCGTCGTCGTTCAGTCCCACGGCCCTGAGCATTGATCGCGCGGGCGCGCGGTCCGGCCCGTCGGTGACTACGTGGCTCTTGCGTTTTAGTTGGTTCTTGGTTTCGGTTGCCACTCTGGGTCCTCCGTGGAATTAAATTTCTTAGGTTTTTGTCTTCCTGACACTGTACAGCACGGGTGTTGGAGTCTTTCGACCATCCCCCTGGCCCCCTTCCTATCCAGGAAGGGGGGAAGAACATATCTGAGGGACACACTCAGGCTCCCGGCAGAAGGGCTGCGCCCCTCTGCACTCCCCCGTTTCAGGGACCCGATGCGAGGTGGCTAATTGTAGCAGACACCTGATGAGTCCAACTGCAAAGGGTGTTCGTTTCGCCCATGGCGAGTCGAACCGCGGGTTTGCCCTCCGACGAGCTCAGGTTGGGCGGGTAAAAGGGGCTCAGGGTGAGTGCGGTACTCCGCTCGTGGTGAGGTTGGCGATCCATCGGGCTGGGCCCTTGGACAGGCTCAGGGTGAGCGGACCAGAAGGGGGCCATCGGTGAGCGTGTCTGGTCTCTCAGCCTGTGGTACGCCGGTCATATCACTGGCTGGGCCATTCGACGGGCTCGGGGTGAGCGGATTAAGAGGGTGCGCAGGTCATGTGCGGCAGGGCTGCCTGCTAGTCGGACGAACTGTGCCTGTGTATCAGCGCGGCAACCCATGGGTCGATGTCTTGTCCCAGGGGGCGATTGGCATCGTGGAGGGCTATGGCCAGGTGGGCGTCGCGGATCAGCCTGTCCAGTTGGTGTTTGCCATGCCACTCACGTTGCAACTCATCGAAGAGCGCGTCTAGGGCTTCCCGGTCGAATGCGTTCATTGTTGTGGCTCGACCTGGCCCACTTTGGAGTGGCTCTTGTCGATGGCCTCTTTGACCACATTTGCGAAGTCGGCGGCCTCGCCATCGGGCGGGGCACCCTCTTTGGCCATGCGCTCCTTGAATTTCTCGAAGAGCCAGTCCTCTTCCTTGCCCCTAGGAATGTCGAAGAAGCCCTTGTCGAAGTGCGGTTTTTCTTTGGGGCCGAAGTATCCCTTGTCCTTTAGCGTGTAGCCCTCGAGGTTGTGTGTCCCTTTGCCAAGAACCTCGCCTGTGGCTACGTAATGCTCCATCACGGGCTTCATGCCGTAGCGCTGGACGGGGCACGTCTTCATGCATATGGCGCAGCCGTCGTAGCGCCCCATAATGGGGCGCTACCACTTGTAGGAGACTTTATTCTTCTTCGCGCCGCGCCACCAGACTTTGTCCTTGGCAAGGGCATTCGACGGGCAGCGGTTCACGCAAACCTGGCAATTCTCACAAAATTGGTTGATGCCGTAGTCGATCGGTTCATCGTGGGTTACGGGCGCGTCGGTAGTGATGACCATGAGGCGGGCGCGGGAGCCGAAGTGGGGCGATAGGAGTTGGCCGTTCGCTCCCAGTTGGCCCAGTCCGGCGCTAACGAATAGCGGGATGTACGGTGCGCTGGAATCGCTGTGGCCGTGTATCTGGGCGTGGTAGCCGAGGGAGCGGATGTGTTTGGCGAGTTCCAGGCAGTACGCTTCCTCTATTTCGTATGTACCGAAGTGGGCGTGCTCACTCTCCTCGCTCGGCAACGTCTGGGTTGCGGTGTAGTCCTGCTCCAGTGCGAGGCATATCGTATGTGTGAACTTTACCCAACGTTTGCGGCTGGTATATGTGTAGCGGCGATCGTACCGAGTGAAACCAGTTTCGACGAAACCAAGCTCTCTGGCCTTCGCGCGGATTGACTCAGTGACGTCTATATCTGGTTGCGGCTCTGAGGTCGGCGCTATGTCTCCAGAGACCTCGCCAGCCTCGGCCAGCGGGCGCTCACGCTCCTCGTGACGACGCCGCCACTCCGCGAATTCGGGCGTGTACACGGTCCACAGCCATTCGCGATCGGCGGAGTTTTCGATGAAGTGGGCCTCGATGGGGTGCTCGCGACCGTAGTAGGAGAGGTCCTCTTCGCGCACGGGATTCCCCGGCTCAGTAACCAGGTCCTCCGCGACGGGAATCTCCACATCGGGGTCCCCGTGGGTGCGACCGGGCCGAGTTATGATATGGCTAACCGCTTTTGGCATGGGGCTGAATCCTTCCGGAGTGTTGCCAGAGCTGTCTGCGAGTGTGACGCGGAGTTTAGGGTCGCCGAAAAGGGAAGTCAAGTTGCGGAGGGGACTGTGCCGACTATCTGGACCTAGGCTTCGGGATCGGATTCGGGCTTGCCGGTGGCTTCGTCCGGATCTCTCTTCGGTCTGCGTGCGAGTGACAGCTGCCACAGCAGAAATACCAGACCGCCGATAATGAGCACGCTGACGTATGTGATCGAGCGGTCGATCAGGACAACCGATGCGGCATCGCTGCGCTCAAGGCCGAGAATGAGAAGGCTGGTCAGTCCCGGTTCCACCGCGCCGATGCCACCAGGGGTCGGGACCGTGCTCAGGATGGCGCCTCCCAGCGCCACGATGAGCACCAGGGGCAGGTCGATTTCCAGACTCAGCGCCTTGACGACGAAGTATAGTCTTCCCGCTTCCAGAAGCCAGCCGGCCACGCCCAGCGCGAATACCGTTGGTAGCTGTTGTAGGCTGCCTAATACACCCTGCTGGAACCGGCCGTATGCTTCTTCGAACCGGCCTGGTAGCAGCCGGGCGATACGGTGGCCGTATCCCTTCATTACCACCATAAGACCGGCGAGCGCGGCAGCCATCGCCAGGGCGATGAGCGCGATGTAGTAGACACCGGCGGATTCCCTGGTCGCCGAATACCAAACGACGGCCACCGCGAGGAGTCCCAACACCGTCACCATATCGGTGACTCTCTCAGCCAGAACTGTCCCGAGGCTCGACGAGAAGTTGCCGCCTGCTATGTTCGACAGCCCGTAGGCCCTGTATGCGTCTCCGACGCGAAGCCACCCTATCGAATTGACGAACCAGCCGATGACGATGAGTTGCGAGAATTTGAGGGTTGAGGGCAATTCGGACCCGGGGGTGCTATTGATCACCGCATTTTTGGCGAGAATCCGCCACCTGAGGCCCCTGAATGCAAAGCTGAGGTAGTAGAGCGCGAGACCAACGATGTAGAGCCGGAGGTCAATGCCACGCACGTTCGCCCACGTACGGCCCCAGTCGAGGTCAGCTTGCGATGCCAATAGGACAATAAAGCCAGCGGCTATCGCCAGAGAGAGCAGGGTCGGCACCGAAAGGAGCCGCCGTCGAAGGGCACTAGTGATAGAGCGAGTCCCGCGAGCCACGGTCATTTATTGCTTCCCAACAGGATCTTGTAGGTGGCCGTCGGAAGGTGCGCCAACTGCCAGGAACCGCAAAGCCGCACCTGTGAGCAGATGCATTTGCAGGGCCGGCATTGGCGCTTCATGACGTTTTCACAACGGTCTCTTGAAGGGGATACCCGCTCGTCGCGGATACTCCCTTGGGGTGGGGCGGGTTTTTCGCAGCACGACCAGCGACCTCGGACCGCCGGAGCCGGCGAAGTCTATCTCCCGAACCTCCGCGACCTTGGTGCCCATCGTTTTGATGGCCTTGGAGGCGAGACGAATCTCGTCGTCGGGTGCGCTGCTCTTCTGAGCTATGACCAGTCCCCCGACCTGGCAGAACCCTGCCATCAGTTCCACAAGGACGTTTAGTTTTGCGACTGCGCGCGCCACAACTGTGTCAAAAGCCTCTCTCAGATCAGGATCGCGGGCCAAATCCTCTGCCCGCCCCGTCCGCACGTCCAAACCCGGAAGTCCGAGGTCAGCGACGACCTCCTCCAGGAATAGCGCCTTTTTCTGTGTGACCTCCAGCAGTGTCACATTCAGGTCAGGGAAGACGATCTTAAGCGGCACCCCGGGTAGCCCGGCGCCGCTACCAACGTCCAGCAGAGTCGCGTTTGAATAAAGAGCTTCCGGGGGCAGTGCGTCAACCACAGACAGCGAATCGAGGAAGTGCCGTCCCACGACATGCTCCCATTCGATGATGCGTGTCAGGTTCATCATTTCGTTCCACTCGACCATTCTTTCGTGGTAGAGGCGGAACTGTTCCATCTGAATATCAGATATCTCGATGCCAAATTTGGCAGCGCCTTCGACTAGTCGCTCGTCCATATCTCTCCATAGGTTCGATGATAGCCTGCAAACAAGGGTACCGCTTATGGCAGCTAGGGGTAAAGGGCAGCCACCCCCAGAGAGTCGCCGGTTGACACCGTGACTTCGCATCGCTAGACTGCCTTCGACAATGAATATTCGGGGGGAGCTTGGGAAGCTAGGCTGAGAGGTTCCGACGACTCGGAACGACCCCGCGACCTGATCTGGGTAATGCCAGCGTAGGGACGAGATTGGATAACGCTGGCCGCCTCGATCAAAGGGCGGTCTTTTTTGTGCGCGAAAATATGCCCATTCAGGCCGTACGGGCATAGCGTGCGATTGAGACTGTGGAACACCAGGAGGAGACACCTTGATCGACAGCACAGTAGCAATCCTGATCACAGCTATAGTAGCAGCGGCGTTTGCGGCAGCCGGTGTGGCATACGTCCGGCGAGGCAGTCTCAGCATCGAGGACTATCTGGTCGCACGCGGCAGCACGGGCAGCACGGTAGCGACTGCCACTCTGGTGGCCTCCGTCATCGGGGCCTGGGTGCTACTAAGCCCGGCCGAGGCGGGGACCTGGGCGGGTCTCGTGGCCCTCATCGGCTACGGAATCGGGCAGGCCGCCCCCTTAGTGGCATTCGTGTTTGTCGGTCCGCGAATGCGTCGGTTAATGCCCCAGGGCCACTCCCTAACCGAGTACGTGAAGCACAGGTACGGCCCTGCCATGCACCTGTTCACCCTGGGTCTCATCGTCTTTTATATGTTCGTGTTCTTGTCGGCCGAGCTTACGGGTATCGCCAAGGCCTTTGAGTTGCTGGCGGGTACCAATCTGTGGATCACGGCCCTCATCATCGGCCTGCTCACCGCGGGCTACACAGCATACGGTGGTCTCCGAGCCTCCATATTCACCGACACGGTACAGTTCGTGATGATCCTCCCGCTGCTGTTGATCGCGTTCCTGGCCGCCGTGTCTTACCTGGACGGCATCGGGGACGCCCTCGCACCGATCCGCGAGGATAGCGCGCACCTCCTGTCGCTGACGCATCGGCCGGGTATCGAGTTCGGCATTACGCTGATCATCGCGATCCTCGCCGCCAACATGTTCCATCAGGGCTTCTGGCAGCGGGTCTACTCCAGTCGCGACGATACCTCGCTTCGACGCGGATTCGCGATATCAGGGGCCATAGTGGTACCTGTGATCATCCTCATGGGCATGCTAGGCATCATGGCTGTCGGGCGCGGCATCGGCCTCGCCGACTCACCGGTAGCGCTGTTTTGGCTGGTACGAGAGATAGCGCCTACGTGGGTGCTGGTAACCGTGCTGTTGCTGGCCTTGATGCTGGTGATGTCCAGCCTGGATACGCTGCTAAACGGTATTGCCAGTGCAGTGGTTACCGATCTGTCTGGCTTCAGGCCGAACATCAATGCTGCGGGCCTTTTGCGGTCCTCCCGTGGGATAACGGTCGTGCTGATACTGCCTGCGATTCTCATCGCCTCCCAGGGCTATAGCGTCCTCTACCTGTTCCTGATCGCGGACATGGTGTGTGCCGCTGCCGTGTTCCCCGTGTTCTGGGGGCTTTACTCCAAACGTTTTTCGGGTGGCGCAGCTGTCGCCAGCTCCATTGCTGGCCTGGTGGGTGGGATACTCTTCTTCCCCACAACCGCAGCTCCGTACCTGACAGGATGGATCATTGACATCGACTGGGCTACCCAGCTAGTGGTTAGCTTCGGCGTCGCCACTGGCATCTCTGTGATCATGGGCCTTGCGCTCACGGCCCTGGCTCGGACATCCTCGTCCTTCGATTTCGCCCGACTCAGCGACGAGGTGCGTTTGATCCCGGAGTAGGAAGACGTCTACCGCAGAGTGCGCGGAGACCGCAGAGAGTACGGACTAAGGTTCTTCTCTGTGCGGTCTCCGCAGTGAAATCCCCTGGTATAATGTAACTGTTGCCCCACTACTGGAAACGGCGTTGCCACTATGCCACTGCTGACAGCTTCGGGCCTGACCGTGTCCTTCGGCGAGCTGGAGATATTCTCCGATATATCGCTGGAGGTACCTGAACGCGCCCGAATCGGAATGGTAGGTCCCAACGGGGGCGGCAAGACCTCGCTGCTCAGGGTACTGGTCGAAGAGACGGAGCCCTCGAACGGCAACGTTCATCGCTCCAGCGGCCTTCGGATCGGCTACGTGCCGCAGACGACGGGCGCGCTATCCGGCGGCACCATCACCGACGAGATATTGCTGGCCTTTTCCGGACTGATAGACCTCGAAGAATCCGTGGCGAGTAGCGCTACGGAGGTGGAGCAAGCGACCGACGAAGAGAGGCGTGGCGCAGAGCGCCGCTATGCGCAGTTACTGGAACGCTACGAGGCCCTTGGCGGATACGACTACCACTCACGTCTGGAGCGGGTTGCGGATGGTATCGGCCTTGACGAGAAGACGCTCAAGCTCCAGGCCTCTTCCGCTTCAGGTGGCGAGCTAACACGCGCGGCTTTGGCGAGAGCGTTGCTCGCAGAGCCCGACCTGCTGGTACTCGACGAGCCCACGAACTATCTCGACTTCAAGGGTATCGCCTGGCTCGAGGATTACCTGGAGAAGTCGCGGCGCGCATTCCTCGTTGTCTCTCACGACCGTTATTTCCTCGACCGGGTGGCAGGCCAGCTCTGGGAGTTGGAGCGAGGCCGGTTAAGAACCTATCGCGGCAACTACACGTTTTATCGCACACAGCGAGCGGAGCGTGCGGAGCGGCAGGCCAAGGAGCACGATCGGCAGCAGGAGTTTATCGCCAAAGAGCAGGTCTTTATCGACCGGTTTAAGGCCGGCCAGAGGTCACGACAGGCCAAGGACCGGGAGAAGAAGCTGGCGAAGCTGGATCTGATCGAGGCGCCTGATACGCGGGAGCCAGGAATGCGGGTGGCCTCCGTCAAGGCCAAACGTACCCCTCGGGTCGTCGTGGACATGCGAGACCTAAAGGTTGGGTTTGTCGAAGACGGACGGGAGAATGAGCTGCTGTCGATCACCAAGATGCAGCTCGGCCGAGAATCACGAACTGCGGTCATCGGCAGCAACGGCGCGGGCAAGTCTACACTCGTGAAGACGATCCTGGGCGAGGTATCGCCGCTTGACGGCTCGGTGAACATCGGGGCCGGGGTCGAGGTGGGCTACCATCGCCAGGGGGCCGAAGACCTACCCACTTCAGGAACAATTCTGGAGGCGATGCTGCAGATACGAAACATCTCTCCTGCCGAGGAGCGAAACTACCTGGCGAGGTTCCTCTTTCGGGGCGACGACGTGTTCAAAGAGATGTCAGCGCTGAGCGGCGGCGAGCGGACCCGGCTGGCAATCGCGCGATTGCTTACAAAGTCGCCCAGCCTGCTGGTACTGGACGAGCCTACTACCCATCTGGACATCCCAAGCAGGGAGGCCCTGGAGGAGGTACTGTCGGAATACGACGGTACGCTGCTGTTCGTATCTCACGACAGGCGGCTGATATCGCTACTTGCCAACCAACTCATCATCGTCGAGGACGGTGGGGCTCGTTTGTTTGCGGGTAGCTTTGAGGAATGGGCCTCCGAGGGTGAAACGACCCCAGAGAAGATCGCGCCTATCGCCCAACTTCAGCCAACAAAACGGCGGGTCGGCTCGACGAGGAACAAGCACAAGGTTGCGAAGCGGCGCGAGGTTGCGAAAGGTCTCGACCAGGAGAAGGTCATATCCAACCTGGAGGAGCGCCTCACAAAGCTGGAGGCCGAACTGCAGACAGCTTCCGAGAGCCAGGCCGTGGACGAGGTGGCCCGCCTGGGCAAGGAGCACGACACCACCCGCGACGACCTGGAACGCGCCTGGGGCGAGTGGGGCGGGTAGGTCGGGTGGGGGCGAGCGTACTCAGGAGATCGACCGCTCTCACTCGAAGAGCCTTCTTGGGAAGTCCCTACGTTTGATCACGACTGCGTCACCAAGAATCGTATTCTTGGTCCCTGACTTGTTGACGTACACGCGTAGGCTCTTGTTAGTCCGAGCCGTGACTAGTATCGAGTACTGTTCCTCGTCGCCTCCAAGGGCGTCTCTCCGACGTTCCACAAGTTCGCTGAACTGGTCGTATCCGAGACAGCAGATTTCCCTATCCTTCACGCAGACCAGCGCCAAGAACAAACTATCCGTCACACTGTCGATTGCAGCTAGTCGACCAACGTGCGATTCGGTGAAGTTAAACAGATACTCCTCAATTCCGTTGGGAGATGTGGCGTATTTGATGTAGAGGCCTATCCCATCGTTAACTCTGTACGCCCCTCTGTGGGATTCGCCATTGATCGCCAGCTCGTTAATCGCAGTGAATCCGGACTGTTCGGCTACCTGAATCAAAGCAGCCCCATGGTACATCTGATCGTCGTCTATTTTCATTGTTGTCTCCTTCTTTGTTAT
>Ga0209403_10003273_pt1 | contig 18465 bp, 17 predicted proteins | sample ArcticOcean_MG_C_8_FD_187440 | JGI IMG/M metagenome (GOLD analysis project Ga0209403, IMG submission 187440) | Marine microbial communities from western Arctic Ocean - ArcticOcean_MG_CB11_86 (SPAdes) (version 2) | ecosystem: Environmental > Aquatic > Marine > Oceanic | place: Arctic Ocean... | reverse complement strand
GGAATTCTGTCCAATTAAAAGATATAGTTTTTTATAAAAATGCACCCATTCTTGACTGTAAATTTATTCCATTGCTTTTTGACATCTTTGGGGGCGTCTTGGTTTCGACGGGTTTATTCGACCTTTCAGCCGCATGTGGAGGATTTCTGGTTTACCTCCTTAATCATCCGGGAAACAACCTTAAATGCCGATTACGGCTACGCTGCTGCCGCTTAATTGACGGCAGCTATCTCCTAACGGGCGCGTTTACCGCCTGTTTCTGAGATATCATTAAAAGTAAACTGCTCCAACTCTGCGCCTGGTAGTGTTGGTCAAGATCCCTTCGGGGTACAGGCTGGTGCGGTGTAACTGTGGCTGTTCACAATCATCGGACAAGATCTTGAACACAGCCTAAACATGTAGACGCTGACTGAACGATTTATTCGGACGCGGGTTCAACTCCCGCCGCCTCCACAAAAATTTCAACGCTTATTAATTATTTTGCCATTGCACCCGTGGCTCAACTGGATAGAGCACTGGATTTCGGTTCCAGTGGTTATAGGTTCGAATCCTATCGGGTGTACTCCTCTTCGTTTCACTACGAGGAGCAAGCGTACTCATCTTTCACCATTTTCAAAATGATTGGAATTATGGTGGACTCGCCCATCGTAACATAGTGTAGATGGGTCGGGTGTACTTTTTAAGCTTCCTCGCTAAACGAGGGTTTTTTTGTGACCATTAAGAGTCCAGTTTTCAAATAGAATTTTTCTTCACTTCATTCCAAATTTCATCCATCTCTTCTAAATTGGAATCTGAGAATTCTTTACCTCTTTTCTTTAATTCTTTTTCCACTTTGGCAAAACGCCTTTCGAATTTGGAAATGGTCATCCGCAAAGCATCTTCCGCACTTATATCTAAAAAGCGGCTCAAATTTACCAGGGAAAATAAAACATCGCCCATTTCATCTTTTATTCGTTCAGGATCTTTTTCCGCCACCACTTCCCTCAATTCTTCCAGTTCCTCTTCCACTTTTTCCCATACGGGCTGAATATCCTTCCAATCAAATCCCACATTGGCAGCTTTTTCCTGAATGCGCCGGGCACGGTTTAACGCCGGTAATTTTTTAGGAACCCCATCTAATAAATTTTCCCGTTTTTTTTCCTTCTGCTTGGCTTTCTCCCAAGACATATTAAGGTCACTATCTTGATTGCCATTTTGTTTATCAAAAACATGGGGGTGACGGCGAATGAGTTTTTCAGAAATATGTTTAATAGAGTCTGCTATTTCAAATTGTCCTGCCTCACGTGCAAGTTCTGCCTGAAAGAGAATATGCAGTGTTAAATCACCCAATTCTTCTTTTAAAGTTATTATATCTCCATCTTCAATTGCTTCGATAATTTCATAGGTTTCTTCTAAAAGATAGGGTACAAGGGATTCCGATGTCTGTTCTCGATCCCAGGGGCATCCATCGGGCGCACGTAAACGACGCAGGACCTCAATGAGCTCATCAAAATTTATGGCTGCCTGTTTATTAAGAATCTCTTTCAAGAATTAATCTGAATTTTTATTTTACCAATTCGGTTATTCTCTACAGTTTGAACGGTGAAAACCATATTATTAAATTCCACTTGTTCACCTGTTTGGGGAATATCGGTTAAAATATCCAAAATGAATCCGCCTAGGGTATCGTAGTCCCGGTCTTCAGGAAATTCAATATCTGTCTCTTCTTCTAAATCATAAATGGTAATAGAACCATCCACGATAAAACTACCGTCCGATTGCTTCAATACATTGGATTCTTCCTGATCATATGGATCACGAATTTCACCCATGACCTCTTCTACAACATCCTCTAATGTGACCAATCCCTCTGTACCACCCCATTCATCAACCACAATTGCAATGCTGGTTTTTCGTAATTTGAACTCCTCCATTAAATCATCAATGGGTTTGGTTTCCGGTACAAAGAAAGGTTGGCGAGCTAAAGTTTGAAGATTGACATTGGGTCGAGATCCCATAAGATAGGGAATAATATCTTTGGCATAGAGTATCCCCTTAATATTATCTATAGTGTCTTTATAAATAGGTATTTTTGAAAATTGACGTTCACCAATTATATCCATTGCCTTATCTATACTATCATCAGATTTTAATGACACAATATCTACCCGAGGAGTAATAATCTCACCCACTGTTTTTTCCTTAAAATCAAAAATGGATTGAATCATATCAGATTCTTCCTCTTGGAGAGTACCTTCTTCTTCTCCCAATTCTGCCAGTATTATTAATTCTTCTTCAGAATCAAAAATCTTCTCTTTCCTGAATGGCAGTATTTTAATTACAATATTTGTAATAGCATTGAATCCCTTTGTTATGGGACTTAAAATGAACATCATAATTTTTAGGGGAGTGTACATTCTTAAAGCAAATTCTTTGGAATTTTTTATGGCAATCATTTTTGGTAATATTTCCCCAAATACCAATATAACAAATGATACAACCAGTACTTCCATTAAAATTAGAGTTGATTCACTCCATTCATATTCATCTGCAATATTGGAAGTTAGGTATGCCGCTAAAAAGGCAATACTTACATTAACAATGGTATTACCAGTGAGCAGAGAAACCAATAAACGTTGGGGGAAATCTAATAACGATTTAATTTTTTCGGGGGTTTCTTTTCGGTGTTTACGGATGTGAAAATATGCTGTCTCCGTTCCTGAAAAGAATGCTGATAGAATCAGCAGAATAATAAAAATAATTATATATCCCACTGCTTAGATTTGGTCTGCGCCAATTGTATTTGAAAGATAATAATCTTCTAATTTGGTCATTTTTATTTTGTCTGCTGAAGTTTGATCATCAAAGCCTAATAAGTGGAGAACACTATGAACAATAACCCTTTTACATTCTTTGTCAAATTCCTGCTCAAATGTTTTTGCATTTTCAGCTACTCTTTCCAGACTGATATATATTTCACCATCGATTGCTTCACCCTTTTCTTCTAAATTGAATGAAATCGTATCCGTTAACATATCCACAGAAAAATATTCTTTTTTCAATTTCCTAAGTTTTGTATCGGTGGAAAAAATAATCGTTACGGCTGCATTTGAATGCTCAAAATCTGTTAAAATATTTTCACAAATTTCGGATATCCAATTTCCATCGATTGTAGGTAAATCAACTCCATCACTCTCCAATTGGACAGTAATCATACGGATTGTACCGAATTAATTAATTCTTTGGCAATAATCATGCGCTGAATTTCACTAGTTCCTTCGCCAATTTCCAATATTTTAGCATCTCGGAAAAAGCGTTCTACATCGTATTCTTTAATGTATCCATAGCCTCCTAAAACCTGAATAGCTTCAGTGGTTACCATCATGGCCGTTTCACTTGAAAATAGTTTTGCCATAGCAGCTTCCTTAATTACTGGTAGGCCTTGATCCTTTTTCCAAGCGGCATAATAAACCAAATGACGGGCAGCTTCTATTTGTGTTGCCATATCTGATAATTTAAAGGATACTCCCTGAAATTTATAAATGGGTTTTCCAAATGCTTCCCGTTCTTTTGAGTATGCCAGTGCTCTGGAAAAAGCACCCTGAGCGGTTCCAATTCCCAATGCTCCAATGGTGATTCTGCCTCCAGTAAGCGTCTTTAGAAATTGTTTGAATCCTTTAGAAGGATTGCCCAATACGGCGGACTTAGGGATATGCATATCTCTAAAAAATACTGAACGCGTATCTGATCCACACCAGCCCATTTTCTTTTCCGGGGGACTAAGTGATAAACCTTCAGTATCTGCATCTATGACAAAAGCAGATATTCCTTTTTCTTCTCCGTTCTCAATCATTACGGCAGTGAAAATCATAACCGCTGCTTCTCCAGCATTAGTGCAGAATGCCTTTTCACCATTCACAATATATTCATCACCATTTAATACTGCCCGTGTTTGGGTATTTCCGGCATCACTCCCGGCATTGGGTTCGGTGAGCCCAAATGCGCCAATTTTTTTCCCAGACGCCAATCCCGGAAGATAGCGCTCCTTCTGTTCTTCGGTGCCAAAAACCGCAATGGGAGCAGTACCCAAACTGGTATGTGCCATCATAGTAGCGGCGGTTGAAGGGCATACCTTCCCTATTTCTTCAATGGCAATAACCAATGCCATGGTATCCATTCCTGTACCACCATATTTTTCATCCCAAGGTATTCCCATGAGCCCCAGTTCTGCCATCTTTTTCACTGATTCATGAGGGAAGCCTCCCCTTTCATCTAGTTCCTGGGCAAGGGGTTTAACTTCATTTCGGGCAAAATCCCGAACCATATCTCTGAGCATTTTATGCTCTTCTGTAAAATATAATTGTTCCATTTTTTCTCTATTTATTTATTATTATTACCATTTCATTATAGCCGATGCCCAGGTAAATCCTGCACCAAAGGCAGCTAAAACCAATAGGTCACCTTCCTTAATTCTGCCTTCATTAAAAGCTTCTGCCAAGGCTATGGGAATTGTGGCTGCTGTTGTATTGCCATATTTATGGATATTGGAAAATACCTGATCATCGCTCAAACCTAATCTCTTCTGCACCATTTGGGTTATGCGCAGATTTGCCTGATGGGGTATTAGTAAATCAATATTTTCAGTTGTGAGGCTATTTGCTTCCAATGCTTCATTAATCACCTCCGGAAAACGGGTGACCGCATGCCTGAAAACTTCTTTCCCATTCATTTTCAAATACTGTTTTCCTTCATCTAATTGTTTCCCCGTTATTCGGGGATATCCCGCATTGGATGCCGGTGCCTCTAACCACAATTCTTTTAAATATTTCCCCTCTGAATGCATGTGGGTGGATAAAATTCCTCTATTCTCCTCCGTGGCTGAAATTATGGCAGCACCGGCTCCATCTCCAAATATTATGGCAGTATCTCTACCCTCGTCTGTTAAATTCATGGCGGTGGACTGCACCTCTGCCCCAATGAGTAGAATATTCTTGAAAGTACCGGTTCGAATATATTGTTCAGCGATGGACAATCCATAAATGAATCCTGAACATTGTACCCGAATATCCAGGGCACCAATTTCATTAAATCCCATTTTTTCCTGAAGAACACAGCCAGATCCGGGAGCGTAAAAATCTGGTGTTGATGTTGCAAAAATAATAAATTCGATATCACTTACCTTTAGACCGGCAGCCTCCAAAGCCTGCTCTGTTGCCGGAATAGCCAAGTCTGACGGACCTACTCCTTTTTCCACATAGCGTCGTTCTTTAATTCCTGTCCGCTCCTGAATCCACTCATCAGTGGTATCCATATAGGATGAAAGATCATCGTTTGTAACTATGTGTGGGGGTAGATAAAATCCAGTCCCGGATATGTATGGATTAGGCATGATTTTTACTCAGTTTAATATCTTTTAGTTCAAGTTGAATTGTTCTTTGTCCATTCCAATAATTTTCACCCACAACATAGGCAATGTCGATTGGTGCATTCTGAATGAGCTTTTCATAATGTTCCGCCATATTAAATCCGATAGACTCAAAAGGTGTTTTATTTTGCTTTACAGAAAATTTTAATGTGTTCTGGTCCCTTCCCAATAATTTTGGGATGCCATCAACGGCTAAATTATTGGTCACAAAAACCGGGCGCATATTCCCAGGGCCATAAGGTTCCATGGCATTTAGGAATTTTATCATACGACTGTTTAAATCTTCTAAATTCAATATTGAATCTACATAAATTGTAGGGATTAAATCATCAGTGGAAATTGTGTCATTTGCCACCTGAATAAATTTTTTCTTAAACAAATTAAAATCATCAGAATTCATAGAAAGACCTGCCGCAATTGGGTGACCACCAAATCCAGTTAAGAATTCTTTACATTCTCTAAGAGCATCCACCATATCAAATCCCCGAATACTTCTGCATGAACCTTTACCTTCACGATCATCTAATGACATGATAATAGCCGGTCGGGCGAAAGTTTCTTTTATTCGTGAGGCTACAATTCCTATTACCCCTGCGTGCCAATTTTTATGACCCAAAACGATGGCATTTTCATTTTCAAGATCACAATTGGTGTTAACCATATAAAGGGCATCATTTGTAATTTGCAGGGTGATATCTTTGCGCCGATTGTTTTCTACTTCTAATTCTTCTGCAATTTCCTTGGCTAATACAGGGTTTTGAGTAGTTAGGAGTTTTACGGCCCGGGATGCATCACCCAATCTGCCAGCAGCATTAATTTTGGGCGCCACCCAAAAAACAAGCCTTCCTACGGTAATTTCTTTTCCTAATAATCCCCCTGTTTTTTGAAGAGCCGTAATACCCAGGTTGGTCTCTTTTTTCATTTGTTGGATGCCATGGCGAACAATGATTCTATTTTCATCTTGGATTGGTACCAAATCGGCGGCAATTCCCAAGGTCACAACATCAGAATTTTCCCAGGCGTATATAGGGTCATAGCCCCCTTTATCACAAATTGCTAAAGCAAGTTTAAAAGCCACACTTGCTCCACAAAGTCCCTTGAATGGATATGGACAATCAAATCGATTTGGGTTTACAATTGCATAGGCAGCTGGGAGAGTTTTATCTGGTTTATGATGATCGGTGATGATTACATCTAAATCTTTTTCATTGGCATAGGCGACTTTTTCAAAGGCATTTATTCCACAATCACAGGAAATGAAAATATCCGCACCAATATATTTTGCATAATCAATTCCTTTTGTAGATATTCCATATCCTTCTTTTTCCCGGCAGGGGATATAATAATGAGATTCTACATCGATTGAACGGAAGAATAGGGTTAGAAATGCAGCGGAGGTTGTGCCATCCACATCATAATCCCCAAAAATGAGGATGGATTTCTTTCCTGAAATTGCAGTTAAAATTCGATCCACAGCCTTATCCATATCCGCCATAAGAAAGGGATCGTGCATTTGGTTAATATCAGAATAAAAGAATTCTTTGGAATCGGCTTTTGAGTTTATTCCTCTGAGACTCATTACCCGTGCAATAGTGTGAGGCAGGCTGAAGGTCTCTGCCACCTGATTGACACAGTCTTCATTGACTGATTTAAATTTCCATTCTGGTTCAATCATATAAAAATGTGTGAGGTTGGATCATAAGCCGAATTCTGTTTCCGGCAGTTGCCTGCCCGACAATTGTCATACAGGCGGACCGGATAATGGTCATTCATCTGGTCTCGACCTCGCGATCGAGTTCTTGCGATCTACCCATCCGTAACGTGCGAACTACACTGGATTGCTTGATCTTGCTCCAGGCGGGGTTTACCCAGCTATTCATGTTTCCATGAATACTGGTGGTCTCTTACACCACCATTTCACCTATTTCCCAATACTAGATTGGGATGTTTACTTTCTGCTGCACTTTCCGTTCTCACCAATTAGTGAGACCCTCCTCTTAAGAGGCACCTTGTCCTGCGGAGTTCGGACTTTCCTCCCCTCCGCCTATTGGTGGAAGGGCGACCATTTCACCAACCTCAATTATTCTTCTGCACCATCCCAAAATTGTAAAACACTGCAATTAGTGCAATTAATAATTTTATTATTCTCTTTTATTTCAATAACAGTTTGAGGAGGAAGCTGACTATAACATCCACCACAAGCATTACCGATTATACTTACCATCCCAACACCATCCCGTGCATTTCGCAGAGTTTCATAGGCATTTAAATAGGATGGTTCAATTTTATCAAAAATTACAGACCTATTTGATTCCAATTCTTCTTGTTCATTGGTGGTTTCGGCTAATGCTGATTGCAGCTCTGTACGATTGCTTGACAACAATTCAGAAATGGTTTCAATTTTATTGGTATTGAGTTTAATATTTTCTTCTAATTCTGTTTTTTCCTCTTCAAATTTAAGCTGTACATCCTCAGATTCGGTTATAGTTGCTTTCATGTGATCTATTTCCAGACTAATAGCATCATATTCTTTATTTGATTTTACCAAGAAAAGCTGCTCTTTATATTTTTTTAACTTGGTTGTAAAATCTTCTATTTCAGATTCATGATGGCGAATTTCTTTTTCAATTTCCCCAATACGAATTTCTTTTTGCTCATTATCAGATTGAAGAGAGGCTACCTCTAATTCCTGAGTTTCTACTGTTACGGGCAAATCTCCCATATGCTCCTTGATCTCAAGAAGTCGTTGGTCTATTTCCTGCAATTTAATGAGTTGCTCTAAGGTTTGCTTCATATATTTATTATGTAAACCAAAAAATGCACCTGTTCAGGTGCATTTAATTTTGATAAATTCTCCCCGTTTATTACCCGTATTAATTGAAAATCCCACTGCTTCATTAGACCCTTAATTTAGACAACATTTTATTGGAAATACAAGCTATGGGTGAGCTAATTCCATTGGGGTAATTTACCCATTCCCTGTAAATTTCCTGCACATTCATCAAAGGAATAGGTATGCTAAAGCAATTACAAGAAGAATTAATCATTGCCATGAAAGCCGGAGAGAAGGCGAAAATGATGGGTTTGAGAAATATTATTGGTAAATTAAAAGCCTCCCAAATTGATAAAGGGGAAACATTAACTGCTGAGGAATCATTAAAGATTCTAAAATCTGCTGCAAAACAATTGAACGAGTCAATTGACCAATATCAAAAAGGCGGCAGAGAAGAATTAGCAGAAAAAGAAGCATTTGAGCTAACACTTTTAGAAAAATATTTACCGGAACAATTATCTGAGGAAATAATAAGAGAGACAGTGAATAATATTATTAAAAAAACCGGTTCAGAATCTATGCAAGACATGGGTAAGGTTATGGGAGCTGTAATGAAAGAATTGGCTGGTTCTGCAGATGGAAAAATAGTGCAGAAAATTGTTCAGGAGGAATTGAGTTAATGGCAATTACACCCCCTGATATTGTAATCAGTCTTATATTAGCATTTTTTACTTTTAATGGATTCCGCCATGGATTTATTGAAGAAATGGGGAGACTCATTAGTCTTATTGGCGGCTTCATACTGGCATCTAAATTTCACAATTTACTCCTACCCTATTTACAACCGTATATCGATGGCGAAACTCTACAGGTTACTGCTGCATACCTGGTTGTATTTGTAGTATCGGTAATAGGTATCACCATGATAGCAAAAATATTACAAAAATTTATAGAACTGGTTCTCTTGGGCTGGCTAAACCGCTTATTGGGGTTGCTTTTAGGATTACTGAAAGGATTTCTAATTGTCAGCCTGCTCATATTTATTATTCAGGCGCTCCCTATTAAACTGGATCAAGAGGATACCATTCGGCAGAAATTAGAGAGGGAATCTATCATGTACCAAATTTGTGACCATGTAAAGGAGCTGGTTATTTTAACCATGCCGATGGATAACACATTAAATGTTTTACAGAAAAAAATTAAAGAAATTTCTGTTGAAAAAAATGTGCAAGAATTATTAAATAAGCCATAATAAGAACTATTTCCAATGAATCTTAAGGATTCAATTTGCAGCCTAGAATTTTACAGAGATACCGGATTTGATGTTATTCGTAACTGGCTGAAGAATAATTGTCTTTGTTCTCTCAATGAGGACTTTTTCACCCAACTAACTCCCTCTATGAATATTCAGAAAATTTCTGATATTCAGAAACATTGTGATGAGCTGCTCTCTGCTTTTCAAAGGAAAAACCCTCTTCCCTTAGAAACAATCCCAAATATTACTATTTGGATTGACTCCCTAAATATTGTTGGATTTCAACTTACCCCTGAAAACTTTCGAGAATTAAATCAAATATTAATAATATCATCCACAATAAAACGGAATTTAATAAAAAGTGATTTCCCCCTTTGGCATGTTCATGGAAAAAATTTAATTAATTCAAAAAAATGTCAGGGCAAAATTGAAAATGTGTTTGATAACAGTTTCCAAATAAAGAATGATGCCAGTCCAGAATTAAAACGCATTACTCGGTCTATTTCTAAAGCCGAAGGAAGTATTAAAGATACTTTGCAGAAAGTTTTCATGCGAGCAAAACAAGAAAATTGGCTCGGTGGTGATCAAATAGTTTTTCGGAATGGTCGATCTGTTTTACCCCTTAAAATTAGTCAAAAAAGAAAGGTGAAAGGTATAATTCAGGATCAATCTTCAACAGGACAAACTGCTTATGTGGAACCTTTGGAAATTATTGAGCTAAACAATCGTTTAACCGAACTTCACTTTTCCCACACCGAAGAAAAACGACGCATACTTATTGAGCTTACTACATTTTTCCAGCCATATTATCATGAGATTCAAGAGTCCTTCAATATTCTGAAGTATATAGATCAACATAATACCATGGCAAAGTTAGCCTATCAAATTAATGCAATTTGTCCAGAAATGAATGTAAAAGGCAATTTGAAATTTGATAATGCTGTAAATCCACTGTTTACTTTGGTCGGAAAAGAGGCAATCCCTTTAAATATTGAACTAAATAAAGAAAAGATTCTACTTCTATCCGGTCCAAACGCCGGGGGTAAAACAGTAGTGTTAAAGAGTATCGGATTATATGCACTCATGGCACAGTGTGGTCTTTTTATTCCAGCGAATAAGGCTCAATTTCCCATATATACAAAATTTATGGCAGACATTGGGGACAGGCAATCCATGGAAAACGATCTTTCAACTTTTTCAGCCCATATTCAGAATCTTTCCATTATAGTTGAGCAGGCAAATGAAAGTACCCTCATTTTATTAGATGAATTAGGGACAGGGACTGACCCTGATGCAGGTGCCGCTCTATCTCGAGCAATTATGGAATCCTTAATTCGAAAAAACAGTACCGTCATTGCAACTACCCATCTGGGATCATTAAAAGTATGGGCATCTGATGAAAAAGGGATAATAAATGGGGGAATGATTTTTGATTCAGATGCACTTGCTCCTACCTACGAACTTCAGCTTGGAACTCCAGGGGCAAGTTACGCATTGGAAATATCCAAACGAATGGGACTGAGTGATGAAGTCATTAATCGGTCAAAGGAATTGATTGGAGATGGCTCAGTAAATCTTGAAAATATTTTAGGGAAATTAGAGAGAGAACGTTTACTGGCTGAATCCCTCAGAGTTGAATTGCAACATCGTGAACAAAAACTTGTGCAAATTGAAGCTCAAATATTCGATAAAGAAAAGATAATAAATATAGCCCATAAAAAAGCAACTTCAACTGCTAAAACAGAAGCCGAAAAAATAATAATTTCTGCAAGGAAAGAAGCAGAAAATCTCGTTGCTGAAATCCGAACCAATCAGGCGAACAAAAAAACCATAAAAAAGGTAAAAGACCAATTTCAGAAAACCCTTGAAGATTTACAGCAAAAAGATGAATCAAATAAGGTGGAAATAAATCCAATTTTAGAAAGTGATGTACAAAAAGGTGGTACAGTTTATATTCCCAGTCTAAATAGTAAAGGCAAAATAATTCATCTTCCCGATAAAAAAAATAGAGTTCGGGTAGAGGTTAACGGAATTACTCTTACACTAAAATTGGAAGAACTTCAGCTGGCAGAACAATCTGGAAGTTCTGATTTAGATACAAAATCAAATATTTCCATCAATAAAACTTCTACAATAGCGAAAATGCAAATTGACCTAAGGGGAAAACGGGTTGATGAAGCCCTGCGAGAAACTGAAAAGCATCTTGATTCAGCTCTTGTATCAGGAATGAACTTTGTACATATTCTTCACGGTAAGGGGACTGGTGCATTAATGGAAGCCATTCATGAATTTCTAAGTGAACAATCATTCGTGACTAATTTCCACTTTGCCAATGAAGATCAGGGGGGAACAGGAATTACGGTGGTGGAATTATAAAATTACACAATCTCTGTGAGCAGCAACGAAAAATCCTCCTTTACACGGCTTGAAGTTTCAAGTACATCTTTATGAGATAATACAGAACCTTCCATCCCGGCACCATAATTGGTTAAACAGGATAATCCAACTATCTTTAATCCCAATTCAATGGCTTTCATTAACTCATGTAGTGTAGACATTCCCACTGCGTTTCCACCTAATGCAATGATATCTTGAATTTCTGCTGGAGTTTCGAAGCTGGGACCCAATACCCCCGTATAAATTCCTTCTCTCAAGGAGATACCAAGTTTAGCAGCCTTATTTTTTATATTTTTGTGAATTTGTTCTTTATTAAACATGACTATGGATGATGGATCTGAGCCATTTAAATATGTATTGTCCAAATACCCAGATATGAGCATGAAATTGCCAATTTTCCAATTTTGTTTCAAACACCCAGCGGAATTTGTAATAAATACATTTTGGCAACCCAGGGAATAAATTACTGAAATAGGAAGAGTTACTTCGTCTAATTTAAATCCTTCATACAAATGAAAACGACCGCTTGCACAAATAATTGGCTTGTTTTTTATATACCCAAAAACCCATTCACCCTTATGTCCTGATACAGTAGAGCAAGGATGACCTGAAATTTCTGAGTAGGGGATAAAAATTGGTTTTTCCAAACTATCAACAAAATTCCCCAAACCAGACCCAAGGATCACGGCCGATTTGGGTGACTCAGGTATTTTTTTCCTAATGTGAGAAGTAATAGAATTTACATTCATGTTTTCTGTCCTGCTAACTGACCGCATCCAGCAGCAATATCCTGCCCCTTACTCCATCTCACCAATACTCTATATTCATCTCTACAATTATGTAGTATTTCTGAGAATTTTGTAATTGTAGTTTCATCCGGTCGTTGATATTTTCCTTCAATCTCATTATAGGGGATCAAGTTAATTTTGCATGGAATTCCTTGTAATAATCGGGCTAACTCCAATGCATCTTCTTCTGAATCATTAATTCCTTTTAACAATACATATTCAAACATAATCAGCCGTTTTTTTTGATTAGAATATTCCATTCCCGATTTGACAAGGTCTTTAAGGGGCCATTTTTTATTAATGGGCATAATTTCATTTCTCACTTTATCGTTTGATGCATTCAATGAAATAGCCAATTTATATCGTCTTTTCTCCTTAATATATTGATTTATTTGAGGAAGTAAGCCCACTGTTGAGATTGTGATTCGAGTTGAAGCCAAATTGAATCCTTTGGGTGAATGAAAAATATCTGAGGCATTTAAAACATTGTCATAATTATGAAATGGCTCTCCCATCCCCATAAAAACAACATTGGTAATTGGCTGATCAATTTCCTCCCTAACGTATATAAGCTGGTCTACTATTTCCCCAGTGGTGAGATTTCGTTTTAATCCCAATTTTCCTGTTGCACAAAAATCACAGTCCAACGCACAGCCAACCTGAGAAGAAAGGCACACCGTATGCCGATTATTATCAACCATTGATACCGTTTCTATAAAATGACCATCGTGGGTGCGAAAAAGTATTTTTAGAGATTTATCCTCTTTAGATGGTAATTTATTTTCAACTGTTAGAGTTTGTATTATAAAATTTTCACTTAAATATTCTCTAAATGATTTATTTACATTTGACATAGAATCAAAGGAAAATATACCCTGGCGATACATCCACTCAAATAACTGCCCACCTCTGAATTTTGATTCTCCTGCATCAACACACAGAGATTGTAGTTCTTCTTGATTCATTCCTTTAATACAAATTTTTCCCAACTAATTTTATTCCTAATCTGTTTATGCAGGTTATTATTTCAATTGAAATTTACCAATAAATAATTATGCATCATTGAATGAATTTTCATTGTGGAGCTCAAAAGACACTATTAGATTTCAACCCTAAATTTTAAAGGTAAATTATGAATAATATTCAGTTAGTAGAAAAATTACAAACCGATAGAGAAAAATTATTTCAGGAAATCTCTAAAGTTATTATAGGTCAAAAAGATATTGTTGAACATCTTTTTATTTCACTATTATGTCGAGGACATGTTTTACTGGAAGGGGTACCGGGATTAGCCAAAACACTTCTCATTAAAACGCTTTCCGATGCCATGGATCTGTCATTTAACCGTATTCAATTTACACCAGATTTAATGCCATCCGATATAACTGGTACCGAAATTATTGAAGAAGAACACGGAACGGGTAAACGAGAATTCAAATTTTTCAAAGGACCTATTTTTGCAAATATTGTACTTGCAGATGAGATTAACAGGACTCCACCTAAAACACAGGCGGCACTATTAGAGTCAATGCAGGAGCATAAAGTAACAACTGGCGGTACATCATATACATTGGAAGAGCCATTTTTTGTTTTGGCTACTCAGAACCCTATTGAACAAGAGGGGACCTATCCGCTACCCGAAGCCCAATTGGATCGGTTTATGTTTAATGTTTTAATTACATACCCTTCTCGGGATGAGGAGATAGCCATTGTTAAATCAACAACCAGTATGGATGTGGAAAAAGTGAATCCCGTGTTATCTGCAGCAGATCTTTTTGCCTATCAGGAGTTGGTACGAAATGTACCTGTTGCTGATAATGTAATTGAATATGCTGTAGATTTTGTAAACAGCACACGAGCTTCAAATAATGGCAGAACCGCAACTGCTACCAAAGATTGGTTGGAATGGGGTGCTGGACCCCGTGCCAGTATGTACCTAATTCTCGGGGCAAAAGCAAAAGCTCTTTTAGATGGTAGAACTACTCCTGATATTGCTGATGTTCAGCAAATGTTAAACCCTGTCCTCCGTCATCGAATTATCCCCAATTTTAATGCTGAAGCAGATGGTATCAGCCGGGATAATATTTTGGATAAACTACTGGAATCTGCTAACTAAGAGTTAATTCACAATGCCCAGCGGTCATACTCTCACACCGGATATAATTTCCCGATTAAATAATTTATCCCTAAAAGCTCGATTTGTTGTAGAAGGTTTTATTGTTGGACTACATAAAAGTCCCTACCACGGATTTTCAGTTGAATTTTCAGAACATCGTGCCTACGGAGCTGGTGATGAAATTCGACATGTAGATTGGAAATTATGGGGGAAAACAGACCGCTTTTTTATTAAACAGTTTGAAGAAGAAACCAACCTAAAATCGTACCTTTTGATTGATCAGAGTTTATCCATGACCTATAAATCTAATAATGTGACCAAGTTGGAGTATGCCCAAATATTGGCTGCATCACTTGGATACCTTATGTTAAAACAGCAGGATGCCGTTGGTTTAACACTTTTTGATGACCGTATCCGCGTTAATATTCCTGCCAGGTCAAAAAGAAGCCATTTGAATATTATCCTCTCCAAAATGCAAAATATAAAACCCGGACCTGAAACAACCATTGCCCCTATTTTACATAAAACCGCTGAAGCAATAAAAAAACGGGGACTCATTGTTCTTATATCTGATTTATTTGATGACCCAGATGAAATTCTTTCAGGTTTACAGCATTTTCGATATAAGGGTCATGAAGTGGTAGTGTTTCATGTTTTAGATCCTCAGGAACTTTCTCTCGATTTTACTCAAAGAACGCGATTTAGAGATATGGAGTCTGGTGAAGAAATTATTACTGACCCTTGGCATATCCAGTCAGATTATCAAAAAAGTATGGAACAGTTCTGTAATTATTTTAAATCAATGTGCCGACAGAAAAATATTGACTATGTGCAACTATCCACAGACTCGCCTTTGGACATGGCATTATCAGAATATTTGATTAAGCGGAAAAGGATGAGATAAATTAATCCTTTAATTGGGTGAGATCGAATGGGGAACGGAACAGAAATGTTCCGTTTTTAGTCTAATTCAACTCCTGCTGAATTAGCTATTTTCCTGATTGAAGGGATAAAAATATCATCCATTTGGTTCATAGCTGATTTCATCTCAGATATCGCATGGTTTGTATCTAAGTTCTCATCTTTTTCAAGGTCACTTGCTTCATAAAAGTAATCTTTCGCATTATTAGCATAATTTCGAACTTTCCTGAAATCTGAATAAACTTGGGTAATTAATAATCCAGAAGGAATATCCATTTCATTTAATCTATTGAAATTATCTTTAGAACGAACTTGTATATCTTTTGCTAAACGTTGATATAAAACGCCTACATTATAATATAAATTTGCATCATTAGGGTATTTATTCAAGAGTTCATTGGAATAATCAATCGCCTTTTCATTATCGCCCATATCTATATAGACAAATAGTAATTTCCGCATGACAGGTCCAGGGTCATCTGAATATTCTATGGATTTAAGATATAAATCTCTCGCAGATTCTAATTCATCACGTTGTAACCAAATATCAGCTTTGAGCTGATACAACATTGAATTTGTGTTATCGGCTCCCAACCCACGATTAGCAGTAATAAGAGCCGCATCCAAATCCTGGTTTTCTAGATGAATAGCTGCCAAAGTAGAATAATTTTCTCCTTTTGAAGGATGAAGGAGGATAGCTATTTCAATTTGCTTTTTGGCGTCGTCTATTTTTTCCCTCTGAATTAATTCTACTGCATTATTAAATATTTTTACCCATTCTTGATCTCTATAAGCTAATACACCTTCTCCGATTGTTGTAACAGGGGTATCTCCCAATTTAAAAGGACTTTCTAATAGCTGCTCAGAATTTCGTTTCTCAGCAATATCCAACATTTCTGCCACTTTAATATAATTTTTCTGTTTTAAATAAACTTCCGTAGCAAGAAAATATGGCGCTCGGGCATCGTTAACCGGGTCACATTCTGGGGATTCTAAGGCCTTAATCCCCCATTCTTCAGCTCGTTTTAAATTTTTCTCACTTCGTGCTGCTGTTGTAGCTGAGCGATATTCCATACAGGTTGAGGCACATCCAGTTAATAGTATAAAGGTATAGATTAATAATAAAATTGATAGATTTTTCATGATTATAAAATATAATAAAAAAGGCGCCTAAACCGACGCCTTTTAAATTGATAAGATAAACTTTTTATCTTAAACCTTTAATTGGTTTCCTTATTTTACGTCTCCTCTTATGAGAACGTTTCCGATCAAGTTTAACATCGCTATTATCGGAAACATCTTTTACCCAATAATGATTGCCTTTTGACTGGGTATTTTTTTCCGCATTTCTTGTATCATCCTTCCCAGTGCGGGCAAAAATAAGTCCACCAACTACAAATGTTACTATAATAATCTTACTCATCGTTTTCATTTTAAAGTCTCCTTCTTGGCTTAAAGATACTACAACTAATATTTATGAAACAATGATTATTATCACATCTTTGTAACAACTTGTAACATTAAGTTAAAACGGGAGATCTTCATCTCCAGCTGGTTCAGACACTTTTTCAGCAGTTTCTTTCACCGAACCGTTTTCTTTCTTTTCTGCTGTTTTCCACTCGAGAGGTGTAATAACATTGGATACGATTTCCGTTTTCCAATGTTGAACATCCTTTTTATCCTTATAAGTACGTGTCTGCAGTTTACCTTCTATATAGATCAATTGACCTTTTTGAAGATATTCAGTGGTAAAATCAGCTAATTTGTTCCAGGCAACGATATTATGCCATTCTGTGTGTTCTTTTTTCTCTTTCTCACTATCGATCCATGATTCGTTTGTTGCCAGAGAAAATGTCGCCGTGGAAGTGCCTGAAGGAGTATATCTTCCTTCTGGCTTATTTCCGATATGACCTACTAGAATTACTTTATTTACACTTGATTTTTGCATTATTAAACCCTCCGTTTAAGACATTATGTTTATTTACTACTACGAGGTAATTTAGAATTAATTACGATTAAATACAATAATTATATTTGGGGTAAATGTAAAATAAAAATGGACCCCTTTTCTGGCTCACTTTCTATTGAGAGACGACCTTTATGAGACTCTATAATCTTTTTACATATGGTTAAACCAAGACCAAACCCCTTTGTAGAAACAGTTTGATTAGCCTGAAAAAAAGGTTCTGTCAATTTCTTTATATCTATTTTGGAAATACCAATACCTGAATCTTTCACCTGAAATTCAATATCACCATTTTTTACAACCATTAATTCAATATCCGCCTTTTCTTGTAGTTTGCTATATTTAAAAGCATTATCCAATAAATTTCGTAGAGCAAGGCTAAATTTTGTTTCATCAATATAAACTAGTTCATCAGGAATTTTGTTTTCGATTTTTACTCTGTCACGGTTAGAGGGAAACATATCCATTACTTTCCCCAATATATCCTGAGTGCTGAATTTTTGTAAGTCTAATTTAGAATATGGCAACGATAGACGATCTGATAATAATAGGTTGCCAATCATGCCTTCTAAAAACTCTACCTCCTCTTTTAATTTTGTCAGGTTTTTATGATCCGGCATCATTGCGATTAGTAACTGCATCCGCGCCAGAGGAGATCTTAACTCATGACTCACTTCCAAAAGTAATTGGTGTTTATTTTCCAATAAAGTATTAATGTCTTCTATTAATTTATTCATGGAATATGATAGGTCAGCAAGTTCATCTTCACCAATAATATCAATTTTTGATTTTAAGTCTCCTGCCTCTAAAGCCTCTATCCTATTTTTCATTAATTGAACTGGCTT
>Ga0209403_10003268_pt1 | contig 18480 bp, 17 predicted proteins | sample ArcticOcean_MG_C_8_FD_187440 | JGI IMG/M metagenome (GOLD analysis project Ga0209403, IMG submission 187440) | Marine microbial communities from western Arctic Ocean - ArcticOcean_MG_CB11_86 (SPAdes) (version 2) | ecosystem: Environmental > Aquatic > Marine > Oceanic | place: Arctic Ocean... | reverse complement strand
GCCATCCACCCAAATTAACCATACAACATTTAAAATGATAATTCCGTGATTTAAAAAGCTCCAAAAAATAGATATATCACCATAGGGCCATCTAGATGGGTCAGGTGTTAATAGACCTTGTAAGGCGCCTGCAAATCCCCAAAAATAAGATAGTTCAAAAGCTGTTTGATTCTTTTTCCATAATGCATAACTAGATAGAAATAAACTTATACCACACATGTGAAGAGAAAGATCTTGCTGTATATTAAAATCTTTAATGTATAACTGAAAAAAATCAAATAGAATTTCTTGAAAAATAGTAAATACAGCTAGAAATATAGCTATACCTGCTTGTTGAGACTTGTTGAGATACTTTCTACCTAAAAACGCAAAAATTATCCAAATAACTAAACAAGCTAATAAGTAGATATTATGTTCTAATCCAAAAGTGGGAAAATCAACTGGAGGCAAAATAGATTAATTTATTTTGTCAAACGATATATTAATATAGTTGAACGTGTAGTTGTTTTAGAAAAAGTAGTAAGGTCAAGCCATTCATCCTCTGAATGAGCACCGGAACCATCGGGACCCATACCTGCTAAAGCTGCATCTACAAATGGCGCAATGAATGAAATATCAGCAGCGCCTCTTTTACTTGGATCCAATGGCTCTAAATTACCATATCCTAAAGCAATATTTACTTCTTCTAGTTTATCTAATAAAGCATAGTTTGCTTTAGTTGGTTCCATTGGTGGATAACTAGTTTTAAATTCAATTTTTGCTGTAGTACCAGGTAAATTATTTGAAACAATTTTCTCCATTGATTTTATAGCATTTTCTAATTGATTAACTGAAATTGTACGAATCCCACCATGAACGGTAACTGATTGAGACACAACATTAGTTTTACCAAATGCAGTCCCTCTTGCATTAACTGGGTCATAATTAGTATTAGTTCCGCCAACAATAACGCCTGGATTAAATGTAAGATATTCTTCTTCAGCTAATTCTTCTCTAAATGTGTTGATTATTCGTGAAGCCTCAAATATTGCACCATAGCCAAGAGTTTCACCAAATACTCGAGATGAGTGGCCTTGAATTCCCGTTGTTGTCAAAATCCATGAAGAAGCACTTCGACGCGCTATTGTACCAGTCTCCATTCCAATTGCACCTTCAAAACCAAGACCAATATCTGCCCATTTACCAGCATCAATCAGCTCTTTCCTTACAATAGAGGAATGCGCACCTAATTTTTCTTCGTCACCAATAAACACCAATGTGAGATTCATATCTTTTAATTTGCCAATACGATTCAAAGCTTTCATAACATATAGCATAGATACAATACCACCCTTATTATCATCTACACCTGGACCATAAGCTTTATTACCTTGACGTACAAATTTTTGGAAAGGGTGATCTTTTTCAAAAACTGTGTCTAGATGACCAACCATGGTAATATTTTTACCTTTACCACCTCTCATTTCAGCAAATAAATGACCTGATCTTTTAACTTCTTTGGGGTATGTCACCCAATAGGTATTAAAACCAATCTTATCTAATTCTTTTTGTAAGATCTTACCAACTTTTAGATTTCCTTTAATATTAAGGGAACCGCTATTGATGTTCACAATCTTTTCAAGAAGATCTATCGCCTCACTTGTTTTGTTTTCAACAAATTTTTGTATCTCTTTTTCATCTTGATTCAAAGATTGTGCAAAACAAAATGACAAAGCAATTAAAAGGTTTATTAAGAGTTTCATTTTTCTTCCTGTTGAATAGTTTCTTTTACTGCAGAAGCTATTGTTAAAGCATTGGGTGTATCACTATGAATACATATTGTTTGAGCATTAATATCAATTTTTGATCCATCAATACTTACAACAAAACCATTTGACAGGTTTTTAGCTTGATTTGCAGCTTTTATTGGATCTGTTATAAGTGCATCCTCATGTTTTCGATGTCTAAGAGTTCCATCATTTTCATAGGTTCGATCAGCAAAAGCTTCTCCAATGGTTTCAAGTCCTAACTCATCAAAGCATGTTATCATCGTTGAACCTGCTAACCCCATCGCTTTTAATGAAGGATCTACTTGAATTATAGCCTCACCAATTGATTGGGCTATTTCTTCATTAATTGCAGCCTTATTATAAAGTGCCCCGTGTGGTTTTACATGCGAAACATGTCCATCATTATTTTCTGCTATATCAACTAGTAATTGAACTTGATCACGAACTATATCAAGTAGTTCATTCGAATCTATGTCCATTTCAATTCTACCAAAGTTTTCTTTATCAGGGTAGCTTGGGTGTGCACCTATGTTTACATTTTTTATTATTGCTATATTTATCATTGCTTCCATCATTGTTTCGCCTCCAGCATGACCGCCACAGGCTATATTCACTGAATTAACATGATCCATAAGTTTTTCATATGTGTTATCAGCTAACAAGTTATTTAATTCGCCAACATCTGAATTAATATCCATAATCACCTTCTTTTTATTCCTAATTGCACAATAATATATGCCAAAATAAAAGGCACTAGTCTCTCTAAAGGGTTACCTTCAGGTTTCATATCTGAGTAATAAAAAATTAAAGTCATAAAAAATCCAGTTCCCATCGCAATAAAAGCATGTAAAGAATTTACATTACCCTGAAGCCTACCCAAAAGTAGTGGACCAAATGCAGCTCCCATTGCTGAAAAAGCAAATAAAACCTGACTGTAGATACTCTTGTCAACAAAAATAGCCATCAATACAGAAATAAGGCAAATCAATACTACCGTTAGTCTAGTACTAAATAAACTGTGATTTTCACTATTATCTTTTAGGTCATGGCTAATACTTGATGCAGCTACTAATAATTGGCTATCTGCTGTCGACATAATTGCAGAAAGCACAGCTGCCAAAATAATCCCTGCAAATATGGGATGTAATAATTGATTTCCTAAAACTATTAAAATTTGTTCATATCCAGCAATATCCACTAGAACTCTACCTGACCAACCTAATAAAATCATTCCTGGATAAATAATTAGAGCCCAACAAATTGCAATCAACCTTGCCTTTTTTATTTTATCTCCAGGTTCTAGTGCCATAAAACGATTAACCACATGAGGTTGGCCAGGATAGCCTATACCAATTCCCATTGTACCTAAAATAAATCCTATAACTATAATGCCACCAAAGCCATTTGGAGAAATAAATAGACCTTCAAAAGTAAAGCTAGATATTATATTATCTATTCCAGCTTTATAAATAGCTACAATAGGCAATATAATTGCGGATATAGCCATCATTACACCTTGAATTGAATCACTTACACTAACTGCCCAAAAACCACCTAAAAGTGTATAAATAAGTATAATACTAGCACCAAAAATAATACTAATATTCTTATCCATCCCAAAAGTTGACTGAAATGATTGACCAGCAGCATCAAATTGAGATGCTATATAAAATATAAAACAGAATAATATAATTCCTGAAGCTAGCCAACGTAAAGATTTTATTGAATGGCCATTTTCATTTGAAGCTAATACATCTGTTAAAGTAATTGCATTTATACTTTTACTATAAACACTGAGCCTAGGTGCAATATAAAACCAGTTAAATAAAAATCCTGATAGTGTAGCTGGGAAAAGCCAAAAAGCTGGAAGACCCCAAAGATAAGCTGCACCACTTACTCCAAGTAATGTCCATGCAGATGAGGATGAAGCTGAAGCACTTAAAGCAGCCACCCAAGGACCTAATTTTCTTCCACCAAGAAAATAATCTGAAGTTGAATGAGTGCGTTTATTTGCCCATAAACCAATACCTATCAAAATAACTTTGTAAACAATTAACGTTATTAAAATTGAATTAGTATTAGTCATTGTTCTTTAAATTTTTAATAAATGACATTTGCTCTAAACGTAACTCTTCAGCCTCTTCTTTTGAAACTAAATTAAATTGAAATTTATCACCAGGTTTAAGTTGACCAACTTTATGTATATCAGCTATAATAACGTTAGCAATTTTAGGATAGCCTCCTGTTGTTTGATGTTCGACAAATGAAATAATTGGATCGCCACTTCCAGGAACTTGAATTGCACCCAATGGTACGCCTTCTGTTATTATTTCACTCTCAATGTTAGAAAGAATTTTATTTCCATCTAAACGAATACCCATTCGATTAGAAGAATTGGAAACTGTAAATGGATTAGAGATAAAACTACTCCAAGCTTTATCATCAAAAAAATTACTCTGCAAACCACTTATAATACGTATCTTAGATGTATTCATATCAAGTAATTGTCTAAATATTATTGGCTTAATCGAATTCTTATTTATGCCAAAACTTAATATGTCTCCCTTTGAAATTGGTTGACCTAAATAACCGCCGATGCCAGATAAAATATGAGTGCTCTTACTTGATAAATAATTATCCACATCTATGCCGCCTTGAATGCATAAATATGCTCGAGCACCTGTTTTAGCTTGCCCAAAAGATAGAATTTGACCTTTTTTAACATCAATAGCTTTTTGATTAGTAATATAATTATTATCTAAAGAAGCTTCAAATTCACTTCCTGCTATAGCAATATAGCATTCAGAATCAAATTGAAACTCTCCTCCTATTATTGTCATTTCTATTGCAGATGCAGACTCTTTATTACCAACAATTAAGTTTCCAATTTTGAGTGATAATGGATCAGCTGCTCCTGATGCTGAAATACCGAAATGGCTATAATTATATCTACCAAGATCTTGAATAGTTGATTGCAAACCAGGCTTAAGTACAATAAGGCTCATAAAAACGTCGCTTCATACTCTTCAGTATTTATTGACTTAAATCGAAGTATATCACCCATTTTTAGCATGCTTTCCTTAGGATTATCTACATTGAAAATAGAATTTGGTGTCCTACCTATCAAGTTCCAACCGCCAGGTGATGACAACGGGTAAATTCCAGTTTGTGAACCCGCTATCGCAACTGCCCCTTTTGGCACAGACTTCCTTGGGATTTCTAATCTGGGTGTGGCCAAAGAATTATCCATTCCGCCAAGGTATGGGAATCCAATTGAAAAGCCAATGAAATAGACTAAATATTCTGCGCTAGAATGCTGTTTTATAACTTCATCTATACTAAGACCACAATGTTTGGCTACTTTATCTAAATCTGGGCCAAACTCACCTCCATAAACAACAGGGATTTCTACTTCTGATATCTCATTGGCAATCTCAATATTATCAATATCATGAATTATTTTATTTAAATATTCTTGAGTTTTAGAAAGGCGAGATGAGGGCTCAATTGAAACCATAACAGAGTTATAGGCTGGATGAATGTTAATTATATCATTTTTTGGATTATCTATAAGATATTTTGTTAAAATAAAGACCTTTCTGTGAAGATCGTATGAGATTATATCACCAAAATAAACAATTAATGCACTATCTGAGGCAGGTATGATTTTAGGATAGCTAATCAATTATATCTATTTTTTTAGTTTTTGATATTGTCAATTATTCAGCTATTGGAGAAACTGTATGCAATGGAACAGTCCAAATTCTACCTTCATTATCTTTTAACTTATAACGTGTGGGAAAGTGAGCTATAGCTTCAAGAGTCAATTCAACACCTTCTTTAATATCTCCTTGAACCTCATGATGCGGTTTTATTGTTTTAAATCTAGCGCCAACATTAACACCCGCATGCTCATTAGAAGTTTTGTGGAATTCTTTAGTAGTCATATCTTTCCTTTATTCTAATGCTTTAATTTATAATTTTTATAACAATTGTTTCAATCACCAGATGTAATATTTTATTAAATTCTCTACAATTAAATTATGAAAAAAATTCATCATACTATTTATGGCATCAATGGATCAGCTGCAGTCCTAACATCAAGGAAATATAAGATTCTAGATATATTTATTCAATCTGGAAGTATTGCTGAACGCGATGGCACTATCACTCATGCTCTTGGATATCATGGTGGACATATAAAATTTCTTAAACAAACTCAATTTAAAACAAAATATGGAAAATGGAGAACACAAGGTATTGTGATTACATTTAGTGGGCAAGTAAAACAGCCTATCCCTTCTTTTAAAAGCAAATCTGGTAATATTGGTTTACTAGTCTTAGACCGTATTGAAGACCCTCAAAATATGGGGCAAATCATACGAACTTCAGAATGCGCCGGAATTGGAGGTATTATCATACCTAAGCATGATAGTTGTGGAATTACTGATACTGTCTTGCAAGTTAGCCAAGGAGCATTTACTCAAATGCCAATCTATGAAGTAAACAATCTTCATCAAACCATAACTAATCTAAAAAATGAAGATTTTTGGGTTGTAGCCATGGAAAACAGTTTAAAAGCAAAAGATTGGCATAAAGTAGATTATTCAGGAAAAATATTAATTATAGTAGGTAGCGAAGGACGTGGAATCAAAAAACTTTTATTAGATAAAAGTGATTTTCAAGCTACTATCCCTATGAAAGGAAAAACAAATTCATTAAATGTTTCGGCAGCAGTAAGTGCAGTTATATTCGAGCGCCTTAGGCAAATATCTAATTAACTATATTTGCATTCATTTTTTTATCATATAAAAATTCCCAATCTCTAAAATGTATAACTGAAAACTCCTTTATAGTTTCAACTTGCAACTCTTTAGTTGGGTAAATACGCTTTTCAGTTCCATTTACTTCTACATCTATTGGCATGCTAAAGTTGTTGACCGTATCAGTCCATTTATAATATAAATTTTCTTTTTCTTGATAATACTCTAAAATTGGCACTCTGTGATCATAAAAATACTGATCAAAAAAGTATTTTAAATTAATTTTTATTTTACTTTCAACATGTGAAATGAAATCTTGAGTATTAACATTTGACTTAGCATTCTCAACAGCAAAAGCTTTTAGAGTCTCCCACCATATCAAATCATCGTTAATAACATGACGAAGAGTATGCATAACCCAAGCTCCTTTATTGTAAGAATCACCAAATGCCCAATAATTTTCATTCTCAGGGCCAACAATGGGAATTTTATTTTGTATACCATTACGTTTCCGAAGCATAAAATCTAACATCACATTATAGCCAAGCTCTTGTTCTATAAACATAGCCTCACTGTATACGGCCATTCCTTCATGAATCCACACATGCGCTGGATCTTTTGCAGTTATACTATTCCCCCACCATTCGTGAGCTGTCTCGTGGAATAATAAACCATCTATAATTCCATAATAATCTTTTGTCCAAGAACGGTGATCTCCGCCCCAGTTATTCCAAACATTTCCATAGGTTACTGCAGATTGGTGTTCCATTCCTAAATATGATACTTCAACAAGCTTATATCCATCTTCCCAAAACTGATAGTCACCAAAATTCTTTTCAAAAAACCTAATTACTTTTCTCGCCTGAGGAAAAACTGTACTAGCAACTTCTTTATGGTAATCCAAAACATAATGGTTTAAAGTTTCAATTTTTCCATTTGATCGATGTACAGTATCAACTAAGGATACATAATTTCCTAGCTGAACAGAAATATTATAATTATTAATCGGATTTGTTACTTCCCATACATAAGTACTTTTACCTTCATTATTATTAGGAATACTATCTAAGAGCCTACCATTGCTTACGCACATCAGATCTTCAGGCACGGTAAATGTCATTTTGGCACCAAGGTCAGGTTCGTCTGAGATATGATCTTTAAGAGGCCACCAGAGTCCACATCCATCACCTTCGCATGCTACTGATACATAGTCTCTGCCCATCTCATCTTTTTCCCAAACAAAACCTCCATCCCATGGAGGGTTTTTTGCTTCTTGAGGTTTGCCTTCATAATAAACTCGAAAAGTAAATTCTTCACCTTCAGAAACTTTAGGGAAATCTATATATACTGCATCTTCTTTACGACGAGTATTTAACTTTTTACTTTTATACTCAACCTTATTTAGTTGCATTGATTTTGCTAAATCAATTTGGAGCAAATTAAAGTCATTTACAGCTATAGCATCGAAATCGACATAACCTTTTAAATATTTTCTCTCTACATCTATGTCAATATTGATATCATAATGCTGAACATCATAACATATACGTTCAGGCAATAAGGCTCCCAATAATCTATTTTTCTCAGAAAGTTTAGGAACCTCAAATGTCGATTTATTTAATAGTGAAGTACATCCAGCAAAAAATATAGTTAAAAATAAAGATAAATATAATTTCATTAATTACTAGAACGTGATATTAATTCCAATTGTTAGCCTTGTGTCTTCAGATTTATAGTTATTAATGTAATACTTACCATACTTATCAGCTACAGATTGATCTAGATCCCTATCAATATTTGGAATAGTACCTTTACCCGGGTTTTGGAATGTTATACTTTGGCCAGCTGTAAAATACTTAGGGTCATAATCCATAAAAACTTTTGGGGCAGGATTAGAGTCTGCCTTAATATTGTATTTAATTACTATGCTCAACCATTCTTCAGCGGTTTTAATGGTAAAAGTATTTCTCCAATCAGTTAAAACATCATCACCAGCGGGTTTATAATAGTATTCTGATTGATAATAAAAATTCTCGCCTAAGGGTAATTTAATTTTTGGCCTTATTGATAACCTTGAGTATGATATTTTTGGAATATCTTTATCTTGATATGCGGTAACACCAAGAGAATCCCCATAATCTGCAAAGAGTGAAATACTATTTTTACCGATAATTTCTTCTTCCTCTTGTAAGAACGCGGCACTAACAGAAAGAATATCGCCAAATACACGGTATTTAGCACCAATACCATAGTTTGAACGACTTTTTATTCCCAATGCGTCGTCAAATGAAGATTCCGCTATAATGAAAGGTGAGAAGTTACCATTTGCCCAAAGATCAAACTTTAAAATGATACTTTGATCATTATAATAATTTTCGATTCCAGCCCAGGTAGCATTGTTTTTGTCAAAAGCTAGCAAAAACTCTGAATCTTTTAATGCGGTAGAACCAAAGTTAATATCTCCATATGAGGTCAATGCATAACTAACATTCCAATATTGAAAATCTGTATTACCTGCTCTTCCAGAATATCCACCAGTTAGATCATGCTTGAATTGTTGAGAAAAAAGACCGCTTGTAATAAAAATAATTAATAATAATGAACGGAAATTCATTTTGCCATACTCCTTGAAATAATTAAATAGATTTTACGTCAATTATATATAAAAAAAAATAGGGCGAAAAAATCGCCCTATTTAATATTAAAAGACTTTATAAAGAGATATTCCTAATTATTAGAATCGTTCTCTTTCTTCTCTTTTTTCTTACTTCCACCAAAAAGACGTTGGAAAAAGTTTCCTTTTGACTCCATGCCTTTACCTTTTTCTTTGTTATAGCCTTTATCGCCTGGCCCACCTGTTTCATGGCTTGCTTGTTTTTTAGGAGCATCTTTAGGTTCAACATACTTCCCTTTACCAGCACCCTTTTTAACATCATCTTTGGTTATAGACTTAGCGCCACCTTTTTTAGTGTCATCCACTTCCTTCTGCTGTGCAGAAACAATAGAAATAGTAGCTACCAAAAGAAAGACGCTTAGTGTTTTAATAAATTTATTCATTTTTTCTCCTTAATAAGTTCGGTTAGGTACCTGTGAACTAGTCTAATATTAATTATATACAGGTGAGAGTCCAAGAGTATTATAAAGGTTGTGATTTAACTCACATATCATTTTTTTTAATATTTTCTTTATGGGAAGAAGCCTCTTTACTATGATTAGAAAAAATTCTACCTATACTCTTTTTAACATCGTCAAAAAAAGTACCTTCACTAGTAGTAAATGAACCTGATATTTCTTTGATTTGTTCAATGAATAGTTCTGCTGGATCTTTTTTTGAATTCTTTTTTTTCATAACTTATAATGACTTAGCTGATACTAAATCATTTAAACCTTCTGGAATAGCAGCAACTACTTTATACAAATCAGGTGACGCACTTTTAAAAATTACCATTTCACCATTATTCATATAACCAAATATAGATTCAACGGTTACGGTACCAGGCCTATCTATTGTAATCCACACCTTATGTTTAATACTAAATTGATTTCCAGTAGTTTCCTCATATACGCCTGAATTAAACCAGTCCGTTTCTAAGTACTCTACAGTAAGAAAGCCATTTGCTGTTGAAGTGGTCATACGGGTATCAGTTGGGTTTAATACGACATAACCTTTTGATTGAATAAATGGAATAAAAGCATCAACAACCTTTTGAGAGTAAGTATTATACTCAATTTGCTTAGGAAAGATTACTCTATTGGCACTACAAGCAACTATCAATAAAGACAATGAAATAGTAAAAATTATTTTCTTTAACAACATGTTTGTTTTCTTTCAATTGTATGATTAATTAACTGATCAATTTACTAAGGGTCTATAAAAAATAGAAGAATGAAAGCATTTATTCACTGGGATAGTATTCTAATGGCAATCTTTCCCCCACTCTTTCCCAAGCATTATATCCTTGTTGTTCAATCATATAAACTTCAAAATATCTTCCTTTTTTATCAAAAACGACTGAACCTTTTTGCAAAATCAAATAGGATGTTTGCGCACTATTAATACTTTTCCTACGATCCATAGCATAATTATTCTCTTCAGATTCTTTGTTATAAATAATTTTTAATTTTCCATTAAAAGACAATTCTAACTCGCTATCAATTGTAGTTCCTATCGCGAGTGTATCATTTTTCATAAGTCTAAATAATGTATGATTAGCTATGAATTCATTTGGTTTAAGTTTTTTAGATAGAAGAATATTAAAACCTTCATTGATTAAAGGATCCGACTTACGTCCTTTTATTGATTTCCAATTATCTTTCTCTTCATATCCTAAAAGTGTTTTTTTAAACCTAACATCGAATCGTTTTCCTAAAGTAGCTAAAAAATGCCGTAAAGAACCAAGATAGGCTTTTTTCCTATTCTTTTTCCATTTTGTTGCTTGCCGTGATGTAATTGGCTCCATTTCAACAAAAAAAAATTCGCCCGCATATTTTGTATACTTTCTGTCAATTTGGAAATCGTCTAAATAATAAGTTAATAGGTAACCAAGGCGCCTATTTTCAATCTCAAGTGGCTGCAATGCTTCTGCCTTGAATACATCGCCATCTCTTTTAAATGATAGTACATATTCATTAAGGATTCTACAGGATTCACCATTGAGACTTGTCCCTAGAAATTGTTTTTTGAAAAGATTGTAATTTTTTTTCCATTGTTTATCTGCTTTTGATGAAACTCGAATTTCTTTCATTTTAATTGGTTCAGGTTTTAAACGAAAATCCATTTTCAAAAAATCTTCTTCTAATAAATTAACATTAGCCTTATCCATTTTATACCCTATCATTGACACAACCATTTCATATCGACCTTTTGGAATATTTCTAAATGAATAAAATCCATTTTCATCAGTGGTTGTTCCCATTGATGTTTTAGAAAAAAATATATTAACACCAACAAGAGGTTCGCGTGTAGAGGAATCAATGATTCGTCCATCTATCTGTGGCTGAGCGAGCAAAATAGCAAATGATGAAAAAAAAGAAAGTATTTTAAAAGTAATTCTTCTAACCTTTTAAATTTGCGATTGATGTCTTTGCTGCTTTTTGAATAATTTTTCTTGGCGATCTTTGAGGCAACATCTTTTCTATGATTAAAATATCTGATTCATCTCCAATCAAGCCTAATTGATTAATCATTTCAGCTTGAACAATATAGCTCTTATCTTTATGTAAATTTTCTCTAATCAATTCTAAAGCAATATTCGGGTATAATTCACTCATCAACGAAATTATTGTTTTTCTTGGTTGGCTATGTTTCTCACGTGCGTAAGCTGACTTCCATTCTTTTCCAATTAATTCACTTGAGATAGACTGAAGGCTTGAACGACGAACAAACCACGATTTATCATATAAGGCTGATCGTTTCAACATTTTTTTGACTTCCGGATAAGATAAATGCTCTGATAATAAAGAAGCTGCATCATGACGACCAATCACATTGTCTCTTTTTAATTGAACTAATAAGCCATCAACTGTTTTAGATTGGTTTAGGGTAAGAAGTAAGACCTCATCTGGATCAAGTCTTATTAGTAGAGGTTCTTCTTTAAAGCTGAATTGACTAAGAGTCTTTCTTCCATTTATTAGTATAGATTTATTAACAATACGATTTTTAAAGTAAAAATCTATGCTCATCGGTAATATATAAACTTCTGGTATTTTAGTACCAGATTGAGTCTGGTCAATTTTAACAGTAAGAACTCCCGCATCCCAATATGTCTCGACTTCTAGTTGAGGGTGACCAGCGCTATAGACCCATTGATCAAAAAACCAGGTCATATCTTTCCCTGTGGTTTCGTTAACTACACGAATTAAGTCATTAGTTTCTGGATTACCATATGCATATTGAGTAAGAAATTGTTTTTGAAATGCTTTCATATTATTAGTTCCAATAATATTTCTCAGCATATTAAGGACAGCAGCTCCTCTTGGATAAATATGGCTATCAAAATTTTGATTTGGCCATTTCCAATAAGGATGGACCATCGGGCGCGAATATTTATTATTATATTCTCTTAAGTAAGCCTGTTTTTTATTCCATAGATTAATTTGCCCTTCATCTAAGCCTTTTGAATGTGCACTATATAAGTATTCACCATAGGTACCAAAACTTTCGTGCAACCATGCATGGTGCCAATTACGCATTGTAATATAATCTCCCCACCAATGATGAGCTGCCTCATGTGCTACTAACCAATGACTGGGGAAATCTTTTTCAGCTTTTGCATTATGAATCGTAGACTGACCTAGAATAGTCGCTGTAGTACTTTCTGCTCCGCCCCCTATTGCTGGAATCGTTATTTGATCCATCTTTGGCCAAGGATAAGGAACTCCATATTCATTCTCAAAAAATGTTAAAATTTCACTGGTTCTATGGAATGAGCGCATTGCATTTTCTTTATCATTTGGATATACCCAATAAGAGATGGGGGTCTTTCCATGATAATCATTAATTACTTCAAAAGGTCCTGCTACCATAACATACAGATAAGTTGAATTAGGTAATTTTAAATCCCATGTATATGTAGCTGAATCTTTATTAACTGATTCATCTATTAGTAATCCGTTTGCTAAAACTTTCCAGTCTGAACGTACAGTAGCAGAAATTCTGCTAGTTGCTTTATCTGCTGGATGATCATTACTTGGAAACCAATGGCGTGCTCCTGTTGGGAATGAATGTGTTTGAGCTAAATTTGGATTATCATCGCTTTTATCAAAAAAACCCAAACCTAATAATACATTCATACCAAATATTGTAGGGTCTGAAACTTTTCCTTCTGAATCATAAAATATTGTATAAGTGATCAAATCATTTTTTGATATAGATCTTCTTGGGTTAATAATTAATAACCCATTTTTTTGGCTAAACTTTAGTTTCCTATTATTTTCATAAACTGAAGTGACTTTCACAGTTTCAATATTCAATTTGATAGAATTGAGATTCGACTTTAGGACTTTAAACTTAACAGAAGTTTTCCCTTTAAATGACTTAATATGGTCATATAGATTCAAATTTATATCATAATGGAGCACATCAATGTCAAAATCAGGTTGCTTTTGAAAAGGTCTGTTATAAACATCAATTTTTTGTGAAAACAAAAAAGAAATTATTGCTGTGCAAAGAATTAAGTGTTTCATAATGATGTAAATATAAAATAAAAACCGCTAATTCCCTTTCGAAATAAATAAGGCTTTTAGTATACTAGAATTAAAACAATCCTTTTAATCCATAGACAAAAGGAAATGCTTTAGAACGATTAGAAGCTGTAACGTATGTAATAAATAGATTTGCACTAATATTATATTTTTGAAAAAGTTTGAAAAACTTATACTTATAATTAGTGTAAATTGATTAATAAAGCATATTAGTGAAATCTCTCTGGGGCAAATAGCCTTCTGGTGGCACTTTTAGCTAAAACCTTTCATGTTTATAGAAAAGAGGTAGAATGTCTATTAATCGAAGAAGCTTTATAAAAAATTTGGGTATGAGTCTTGCCTCTGTAAGCTTAAATGCTAGAGACCTATCTTTAATCTCAGGTGGTTCAGAGTCTCTATTGGTAAAAAATCGAGATCAACCTATCCCCTCTCCGAAAGGTTATGATAGACTTCCTTTATCTTGGTACAAGTCAAGGGTTCAAAAATTAAAAGATCAATTAGATGATAATAAAGTAGAAGCTATTCTACTTGAAAAAGATGTCAATAAAGTTTATTTCTCTGGTTGTTTTAGAGGCAGCGGTGAAAGATCTACTTGGGTTTTATTTCCTTTGAAAGAAAAAGATACTGCTTACTGGTATTCACCTGGTATTGATCGCGACTTAATTGATTCATGGTGGTCTACTGATAATAAATATTATTTTTGTTATCCTCATGCTGAAGGCGGTTATCCAAATAAAGGAAAAGTTATCGCGGGTAAACAAGTTGACCTATTTGAATGGCTAATAACCCACTTAAATCAAAAAGGTTTAGCAGGGAAAGTAATTGCTACTGATATGAATTTATCAAATAGTCAATTAAAACAAATAAATAAAAAACTTCCAAAGAGCAAATTTATTACTATTAATAATATTTGCGATGAAATGAGAATTATTAAAACGAGCGAAGAAATTGCCTTAACTCAACGCGCCTATCGTTACTTTGATAAGATTCATGCTTTTGCTAGGGATTATATTTTAGAGAATGGGACTAAAACAAATGATTTTGAAATAGGACAAGCTCTAAAGTCTTATGGGATAAATCTACTAATGAAAGATCTTTTTTATGATGGCAAACCTCATAATGCAGTTGGCGTAGAAGTAACATCGGAATATGTTAGAGCAGGTGTTGCAACTGGATATCCACATCCTAACCAATTATTTTACAATCCTGTCAGGAAAGGTCATCCAGTTTATGTTAATACTGATATAAAAATAGGCGGTTGTGGCGGTGAAGGGTATAGAAATTATCAAATTTATCCAGTTTCTAAACACCAAGATAAAATGTGGTCAATTGTATCTGAAACAGTTCAGATTATGGTTGAAGAAACAAAACCTGGAGCTTTGTGCTCAGATGTAGCTTATAAAGTTCACAAACATCAAGTGAAGAATGGAATGCAAGACTTTATATATCATCGTCCAGGCCATGGCACTGGTTTAAATTTTGAAGGTCATCAAGCACCTTATATCTCACTTGGGGATCATACTCCAATTCAAGAAGGAATGATGTTTAGTGTTGAGCCTGGACTTTATGACTCAAAAAGAGGTAACGGTGTAAATCCAAGTGATAATTTATTGGTAACAAAAAACGGATCTGTACTTATGAGCAGGATACCCTTCTCAAAAGAATGGAGTTATTTAAAAATTTGAATAGACTATTAATGAAATATGATAGCCTATGAGTTAAATAAAGGAGAATAGAATGAATGACACCTTTAAGATTGGCATGATTTTTCAATCAATTACTAAAAGAAATATTGTAACTAAATGAACGTTTACGAATTTATCAGAGAAAAAACCGAAGGTTTACAAGAGAACGCAACAGAGTTCAGGGCTAAATTAGAACCCAGATTTCGCCACTGGTCTAATACCCTCAATGATAAGATTACAAATACACTAAATAATCCCTGGATAACCAATCTTAACCCATTTGATAAAAAAGTAGTTGTTCCATCAGAAGTAGACATCCAAAATAAAGTAATAGAAAAAGTCTATAAAAAACTGCAAAAACAACTGGGCCAAGAAGTATATGTGGGTGAATGGGAAATGATTGATCAACATTGTATCAATCAGTTTGCAGAAATAACAGGAGATACACAATGGATTCACACTGATCCTGAACGCGCGCAAAAAGAATCCCCATTCAAAACAACTATTGCCCATGGCTTTCTAACATTATCTTTAATCCCAAAATTGGCCAATACTATTAATTCCTCTAAAAATTTATTCCCTGAAGCGCGAATGGTAGTTAATTATGGCTTGAATCAAGTGCGTTTTCCATACCCGGTGAAATCAGGCTCTAGAGTAAGGGCACGCACTCGAATGGTAGATGTCCAGCCAAAAAATAATAGTATTGAACTGATAAATGAAATCAGTATAGAAGTAGAAAATAGAAAACGCTTTGCCTGTGTAGCAGAAACTGTATTTCGTCTTTATTTTTAAGCTTAGACTATTCTCTGATTTACCCGAAACGGATATTGAAGAAATTAAACACGGTTTAGATTTATCACTAAAACATGGTAATGCTATTAAGGTTGCAAAAGAGAGAGGCTCCCAGTATGAGACATTTTATAATAAAATCACTAATGGCTTTAACATTTGTGGGTACAAATGCTGCCGCCCAAGACTATGAATATAATCTCCCCATCAAAGAACATATTTTTGAAAATGGCCTAAAGTTATTAGTGGTAGAGAGGCCGGGTGACAACAGAGTTGCCGCAAAAATATGGACCGATATGGGGGCCTTAAATGAAATTTCTGGTGAATATGGAGCGGCACACTTTTTAGAGCATCTTATGTTCAAAGGCACGCTCACACTAGGGGCCAAAGATTGGGAAACTGAAAAGCTCCTTATTAATGAAATAAATGCTACTGAAAAAGCCATGATTGAAGAACTTAACCGTGCCAGAAATGACATTCGTGAAAGAGGCGTTTACCATGATTATCAACATGAGAAAACAACACCAGAAATAGCAAGACTTCAAAAACACATTGATGGTTTGGAAAGAAAGGTGGAAGACTTGACCATTGAAGGCACTACCATGAAATGGTACCAGGGTTTTGGTGGTACACGCCTGACGGCCTCAACTGAGCAGGAGTATATGCATTTTGACATAGATTTGCCTGCCAACAGAGTTGATATCTTCCTTCGGATTGAAGCGGACCGTATGACAAACACTATCTTCCGCAAGTTTGATGCCGAGCGGATGATATTGGTCGAACAGAGGATTGCTTCTTTAAATCGGCTGAATACCCGCTATCTGGAGGCGATGGAAGCCCTCGTTGGTAGAACCTCAAATGTCTATATCCCCGAAGGCTATATGACCGACTTTAAAAATTACACTCGCCAGTATGAAAGATATCTTTATGACACCTATTTTATACCTAATAACTCAACTTTAATTTTCGTTGGTGGGGTCACAATGGATGAAATGATCCCGAAGGTTGAGAAATATTTTGGTGGTTTAGAGCGCAAACCGGAGCCGACCCGCTACTATGGGCAGGAGCCTCTCCCCTCAGGCGAAAAAAGACTAACATACAGAGATAATAAATTAAGCCCCCGGGTTGAGTTAAGATATCAAATCCCCGGTGTTGGGCATCCAGACAAACCCCATTTCGATGTTATCAAAGAAGTTATGCGGAACCGACTTCAGAAAAATCTTGATGACAAGGAAATTGGCGGAAGTGTTAATGTCAGTACAATGGTTGTTCATACCAATAATTATGGACTTCCCAGTTCAATCCATTTTGCAGCTATCTATGAAGATACTGAAAAACTTGATGCAAGTGAGAAAACCATGTTGGCAGAGATTAAACTTCTTTCAGAAGAAAATATTTTAGATGAAGAATTGAAATTTGCACAAAAGACTCTGCGCACCCAGTGGTATAGAGCAGCCTCTGACCCCAACCGTCTTAATTTCCATATTGGGCATTTTGAAGTTATGGACAGTTGGAAAACCCTAAAACCTTATCTTGAGGCGAGAGACAAAACGACGGTAGAGGATGTCAAACGTTTGGTTAAACAATATTTCATCCCCGATAATCGCACCATTGGTAAAGTCATTCCGAGAGGAGAAGGTCAATGAAACATTTATTGAAAGCATCATGCTTGATTTTGAGTTTATTGGCGCTTCCACTGAGCACCCAAGTTTTAGCGCAAGACCTGACCCATCCTCGCGATATGGAAATTCCTAAAAGCAAATTTAAAAGGCCCGATCCTGCTAAATACCAAGTCTCCCTGGATAATGGTTTAGTTGCTTATGTGGCAAAAGAACACCAAGTACCACTTGTATCCTTGAGCGCTTTTATAAAAACTGGTAAAATTGATGGACACAAAGAAGGGGCGGCTGAAGCCCTGTCTGAAGCCTTTCTTACCGGCCCTAAAAATATGTCTTCAACAGCCTTTAAAGCTGCTTTAAAGCGCATGACGGCGGAGTATTCAGTAACACTCCATAATAAGTGGATCGAGATTAATTTGAACGTTCCAGCCGAAGATTTGGAAGAGGCCTTCGAACTTTTTAGCGCCACCGTAATATCACCCAATATCACAGAAGCAAATATTAAAGCTGCTGCAGGAAAAGCGACCAAAGATATTAAAGTGGACAAAAATGGAGTCATTATTGATGGCTCAATCAGTGTGGCCGTTAGCAAATTTAATGACATTATTCTTAAAGGCAACATCTTGGGTAAGAAGCTGGTATCAAGTGATTT